>Ga0256840_1004365_pt1 | contig 10661 bp, 9 predicted proteins | sample 355202metaG_FD_185969 | JGI IMG/M metagenome (GOLD analysis project Ga0256840, IMG submission 185969) | Hydrothermal vent microbial communities from Mid Atlantic Ridge, Atlantic Ocean - 355-202 | ecosystem: Environmental > Aquatic > Marine > Hydrothermal vents | place: Atlantic Ocean: Mid...
GAAGAGGGGAGCCACTAATGGCGTCGGGCAGACCGCATTCAGGCTGCTTCAGAATCAAAATGTTTGCGATCAAGCCGCTCAAGCAACTGTGAAATGGCTTCGATCATTTGCGGCATTGTTTCAATATCCTGCGAGGCCAGAATTTCCTTCCAGACTTCACTGGGGGACTGTGTGCCCTCATAATCGCTATCTGCCTTCTCGGCTGTTACCTCATCCGAGACATTCGCCTCGGGGCCCTCGTCGGACACGGCCGCGATTTTAGAGACAACATTCAGGATATCTTCGGCCTCGGCCTCTTTCTCCTGAATCTCCTCGTTGGCATCGGGTTCCAGAATTGTATCGTCGCTCTGAATATCACCCATTTTGCTCATCTGATCCAGAAACAAACGCGCGTCTTCTTCTACATCAACGGCCTGCTCTTCTGGCTGACCATCTGTTGTCGCTTGGTTTTCGGCATCATCAACCTGGTCTTCCGCATCATCATGTTGATCATCAGTTTCCTGCAACTCGTTGATAGGCGCTTGCGTTTCACCCATTTCGTTTGCTGGTTCCTCGGCATTGTCCGCGGTATATTCTTCGAGGTTGGGGTCCTCGATATTTTGCAGGACTTCCTCGACCTCAATCGGCTCTTCAATCGCTTCCGCTACAGTTTCATCATCCGGCACGTCGGATGCCTTCATTTCCACTTCTACAGATGAAGCTTCTTCGGTTTTTTCCAGCACCATGGGCTTTTCGGCCGCGGCCAGAATGTCATCCGTTTCCCGATCAACTGCGGTTTCTTCCTCAACCTCAGCAACCGGACCCAAGGCACCACTGCGCAGGTTTGTAGCATCCGTTGCATCCAGACGCGCCTTCTGCCTTGCTGGATCATTCGGCCGGACGCGGGTCGGGCGAAGAATTGAAACATTGTCGCGAACGGCGCCAACAGGCCCGCCGGTAGACCGGTAACGCCCCAATTCCTTTTGGCGCTTCTGGTTAATTCTTGCGATTATCCCATCGAGGCTTTTCATAAAAGCCTCGCCGCCACTTCTGACCCACAGGTTGTTCTGGTCCTCTCCTTGGCGGGCACGCAAGGCCAGCGTCAACGAAATGAAGCGATGCGAGCTGAACAAATCGTTGGTTTCACGTTGCAGGCGGCGGTTGATTTTATCCAGATCCTCGCGCGAAACGATCTTGTCGGCACGGGTCACCAATAGCAGGCTGTTCTCGCGCAGCCGTTCAGGCAGGGCCTCCCACTGGCTGCGTTCGCTTTCACGCCATGCCTGACCGGCGTGGGTGCACCACAGAACCGAGTTGGCATAACCAATCGTGTTGATCCAGCTATCGGTTGGAATGTTCGGGTCCGAAATACCGGGGGTGTCGATCAGATCACATTTTTCCAACTGTTCTGAGATGGCGTAAATGCGGATATATCGCGCTTCTTTAACCGGAACCGATGACAGATCATCAATTGCCACATCATGCCGGTCACCATTGCGATCGACCCAGAAAGGCGACTTGTCCCCATGCCGCAACCATACGGGTGGCAGCCGGGTGGCGGTAACTTGCGTTGGCAATATTGACTGGCCAACCAGCATGTTCAACAAAGTTGACTTACCCGAACTGAATTCCCCCATCAGAGCAATGACCGGCTTGCGGCTGGCCCAGCGCGAAAGCCGGTCCATTTCTCTCGCCGTCACGGAACGGATGGCTTCATCTCGACTAGGTACGTTCATCTTTTATGCTCTCCATATCACCAGCGCGATTGATTACGCTGCGAATTTCTCGATTGCTGCAAGCGCATCTTCCAATGCGATCTGGACTGATTTGTCGCTTGTTTTGTTCACCAGAAGTAGCGGCTCTTTGCCCCGGTTTTCCGAGATAATGACCAGGGTATCACGCTGTTCCTGAACGAAATCGTGTAGCCTGCGCTGCACTTCGTCCAACACTTCCGAAATCTGCGATCCTTCCAGCTCTTGCACCAAAGACGCGACTTCGGCCTGTATCAGCGAAGAATAGTCCTTGGCAAACGCCTCGAACCCTTTGCGCTTTTGCCACCAGCGGCGCCACCAGTTGCTGTTCAGGTCCAGCGCAATGGTGCGGGCCAGAACAACCGGCGGCGGGGCTGTCGGAACGGCCGGCGCTTCGATTTTGAACCCGTCGATTTCAACACCGACCGCGCGGTAATAGATATCTTCGATTGATGTTGCAGTATCGGCATAGAGGGTTGCAGCCTGTTTTTTCAATGTCGCCGCAAACTGGACATAGGCCGACCGGAACAACAAGCGCAGGCCAGTTGCATCATATTGCCAGGTATCCTGCTCCCCGAAACGATCCAGATGGGCAATCAGCGCATCCGTGGCCCGACGAACAAAACTGCTCTGGGCGCGATCCAGACGCGCATGCAGGTTATTGCGCAATGTATCAACGGTTTTCTGTAGTTTGGCAGCACTTTCCTTGGACAAATCTTCCAGCGCCTGCTTGACCTCGTCTGTTTCCAGAAGAACGACTTCGCCACTGTCATGCAGTTGATGTACGGCGCTTTTCTCGGCTTTAATTTCATTATAGATATTCGAGAGCTGCGACCCCATGCTGTCCACCAGACGCTTCCCGGATCCTTCCAGAACACGCTTGTAAACAGACTCCATCAACGCTGGAATTCCCGACAGTATCCATGTGTGGTCATTCGAATCTGCCGCGTCCACTTCCGGTCGGGCAGAAGCATAATTCAACAGGGCATTCTGGCTGTCTTCGCTTAGCGCATCCAGATCACCGGATAGGGCTGCTTCTGCCCACTTGGCACTACCGAAAATAATTTCGCTGTCTTCCGACACCGAAAATGTCTTTAGTGTTTCCCGGATATTTTCACGGATCTCGGCGATTTGTGCGCTCGGGTTTTCCAGCTCGTCGATCCGGTTCACAAACAGGATAACCTGCCGTTTTTCAAAGTTCGACATCATCCGGATCAAAGCCATATCTGTGGTGTTCAGGGCCTGATGCGCAGACAGAACAACCAGACAGATTTCCGAACCGCGCAGGCTCTTCAATGTTGCCTGTTCCCGCACCATAAATGTATCATTCACACCGGGTGTGTCGCGAAAACGCATTGCAATAGGAAGCTGCGGAATATCCATTGCCAACTCGGCGGACTTGGTAATATCCGCAAATCGCCCCCGCTTGTTGCCGGGGTCGGCCTCTTCCTCATCAGGGTCACCCACGCAAACATAACGCTGGATCAATTCGTTGTCATAATATCCATACTTGTGGGATTTCCCCAGTAACAACTCGAAACTGCTTCCCAGACGGGCCTCGGTTTTGTCGCGCATTTCTACAATCTGTTGCTGGACTTTTTCGGCCTCTTCGGTTGCACCCGCACGCCCGGCCATCTCGCCCAGTCTCCCGCCGGTTGAAACCAGATTTTCCCATTCATTACGATTAAAGAATGTAAACCGCGCCTTGGGATCACCGTCAGCCAACTTCCTGTTAACCTGTAGTTCGGTGACAACCGATGTCCACGGGTTTATATCCGACGGCAACAATCCGGGGATGCCCACCATTGCATTGACCAACGCGGTCTTGCCGGCCTTGACCTGACCAATCAGGGTAATACTGGGGGCAAAGCTGTCGATCCTGCGTATCAGGCCCGCACCGCGCTTTGATATACGCTCGTCAGAGTCATCAGCCAGACATTTTGCAGCAACCCGAACTTCATCAAGGGCACTGATGAAACCGGACAATACTTCTGCTCTCATCTTTAGAAGATGATTGTTTTTTACGCCTGCTTGAGAATCCATTACTTTTCCCACCAATTTAAATCCTTCACTATTCAGGCGAATGTGCCCGAACCAGAAACAATGTCTATTATAAGTTTGTTAAAAACATGGCGAAACATGGTCGCAGCGATGGATTTAATAATTCAGAGAGGCAATCAAAGCATCCCGGACACTCACAAAACCACCACGATGCCGAACAATATAGGCCACTAATATATTACTTAATATCAAATAGTTAATTGCTTTCATCCGAAAGTCACCTCGGACAAACAAGCTGCGAAATCTATCATAACAACAGTCATCGCAACCTGTGCTGCGTTTACCACATTTGTCAATTCCGCTGTCAAAATCACCCCCGCCGACCAATTCAATAGTCGATATCAACCAATCTCGTTCAGTGATTCTTTCTGATTCTTTTCAAACAGTTAATCCACCGGAGTTTTCGCTTCGTAACCCTCAAATGTAATCATATCAGCAACCATTCTAGCCTCGGCTTCGGACTTGGCACTTCGGACAGTCCAGCAGTTGACATGCGCCCCTGCGGCCTTCAATTCCGCCACCCGAGGGTTTTGCAAATCATCATAGCGATGGCTGATAAAACAGGCCCCAACCCGATTATAGTCGGGAATGCCTCGCAACTTGTCACGGGTCTGTTCATTCAGCAACGGCCAATGCTCCGCAGAATAGGAACAACTGACAATTCCCCGCGGGGTTCGAGGGGATATTCTGGCGAGTTCGGCAACAGAATACGGATTGAAGCTCATCACGGCAACAGGGCCACTATATTTCCTCAATGCTTCAGCCACAGACTGTTCCAACGCCCCGACATCTGCCCCCATCGCCCCATCTTGATCTTTTAATTCAATCAAAAGCGGTGTGCGGCTATCAACCAGCGTCAGGATCTCGGGTAGTGCGGGGACCGTTTCATCCATCCTCCTTAGCGAAATCCCTTCCAGTTCATTGCGGGTATGGGTGCGGGTTGCACCACGTTCATTTGTCAGGCGGGACAATTCGTAATCATGAAACACCATCGCATGTCCGTCTTTGGACAATTGCACATCGAGTTCAATGCCGTAGCCGGCCTCGATCGCGGCAACAAATGCCTTGCGGGAATTTTCCAGTATTCCCGCAGAGGCATCATGATACCCGCGATGGGCCAGCGGGCGCTGGAAAAATCTGTCGGAAAGCATTGTCATTTGATCTGGAAAATACCTTCGATTTCAACAGCAACACCCAGCGGCAAAGCCGGCGCACTTACGGCGGCGCGGGCGTGGCGCCCCGCATCGCCAAACAGCTCGACCAGAAAATCCGAGGCGCCGTTCACCACTTGCGGCTGCTGGGTAAAGTCAGGGGTCGAATTCACAAACCCGCCCAGTTTCACCACCCGCACCAGCCGTGACAGATCACCATCACAGGCGGCCTTTAACTGCGCCACAAGGCCCAGCGCACAGGTTTTCGCGGCGGCGGTACCGGCTTCAACATCCATGTTATCGCCCAGTTTTCCCAATATCAGCCCGTCCGGCCCGTTCGAAATTTGCCCCGACACAAACACCAGATCCCCGACAATCACATATGGCACATAATTGGCGGCAGGCGCAGGGGCGTCAGGCAGGGTAATGCCCAGTTCTTTCAGGCGGGCTTCGTAATCATGGCTCATCTGGCATCTCCGTTGGATCAGAATTTGACCAGACGCTAACCGTGATTGCCCCGCAGGAAAACCGCAAAATCACCCTTCACGAAAGGCTTTGGCAAAATAATCGGTAAATGGCTTGATCAAATAGGCCAATGGCGTGCGGTCATTGGTGCGGATAAACGCCTGCACCGGCATCCCCGGTATCAGGGTTGCGCCTTGGGGCAGTTTATCCGTTTCACCCTCAAGCAATACGATTTCAGAGCGGTAATAACTGATTCCGGTTCGTTCATCCGTGAAGGCATCCGCCGAAACCTTTACCACCCTGCCCCGCAATTCCGGTGTGGTACGGGAATCAAAGGCCGGAAAGCGCAAAATCACCTCTTGTCCGACGAAAATCTGGTCAATGTTGATGGTTTGCACCTTGGCTGCGATCACCAGCGGGCGGTCCTGCGGAACCAGATATAAAACCGGATCAGCAGGGCGGATCACCGAACGGGGTGCAAAAAACTGCATTCCGTATACCACCCCCGCCAGCGGGGCGCGGATATCCAGACGCGACAAGCGTTCTTTCAGGGCGCTGCGTTTTTCCGTCAGCTCCAGTTCGCGAAATTGCAGATCACGCAGGCGGGTTATCGCCTCTTCCCGCCGTTTGGTGCCATACTTCAGAACCTCGATGTCAATTTCCGTGATCCGGCTTTCGGCCTGGGCTTTGGTCGCGGCCAGTTCGCCCATTGTACCGCGCAGCCGCGCATCCTCGCGTTGCAGGCTTAACACCCGCGACGCCTGCGCCAAACCACGGTCCAACAGGGTTTGCTGGTTTTCCAGTTCTTCATTGATCAGTTCCAACTGGGTTTCCAGCGCGGTTTGCTGGGCCTTTATTCCACCTATCTGGTCAGAAATCTGGTTGCGCTGTTTTTGCATCTGCGCAATCTCTTGCGCCATAGAATCCTGCCTTGCCTTGAACAGTCTTTGCTGGCCCTGCATCAGGGTCCGGGCATCATTCGAGCTATCCGCCGCCTCGATCAACTCGGGATCAAAGGTGATCGCCCCGGCCCCGTCCCGCTCGGCCTCGAGCCGGCCACGTCGTGCCATCAGTTCGAACAACTGCCCCTCGACCACCACCAGTTCCGAGGTCAGGTTGGTCGGGTCCAGCCGGATCAGGATATCCCCCTCGTCAACCAGATCCCCCTCTTGCACATTGATCTTGGAAATCACCCCACCGTCGGGGTGCTGCACCACCTGCCGGTTCTGGTCTACTTCGATCTGGCCACTGGCCACGACCGCACCGGAAATATTGGCCATCACCGACCATGTGCCAAAACCGCCAACCAGCAGCAATATGGCCAGAAAACCGATCGTCAGCGGGGTTCGCGGCGACCAGCCCTTGTTCTTGGCTGTGCTCATGTCACACCCCCTTTGCCCGCATTGCTGCGTATTTGTTCGTGGTTTTTGACCATCTCGCGCAGGATGTCATCCTTTGGCCCGAACGCCTTGCGCGCGCCGCCCTCCAGCACCATCAGCAAATCACATTCCTGAATCGCCGCCGGACGATGCGCCATAATCAGCACCGCACCACCGTCGGCTTTCATCTGTTTGATCGCCACGTTCAAGGCTTGCGACCCTTCATTATCAAGATTCGAGTTCGGCTCGTCCAGAACAAGGATCACCGGATCACCATACATCGCCCGCGCCAGCCCGATCCGTTGTAATTGCCCGCCAGACAATCGCCCGCCATTGGCGGAAACCCGCGTGTCATACCCTTCGGGAAAGGCCAGTATCATTTCATGTGCGGCGGCTTTTTGCGCGGCCTTTACCACAGCCGCATCATCGCGTTGCAACGACAGGCGGGCAATGTTTTCGGCAATCGTGCCGTCAAACAGCTGCACCCGTTGGGGCAGGTAACCAATGTGCTGGCCCAATACATCAGGATCATATTGATCCAGCGATGCCCCATCCAGCCTGATCTTGCCACCTGCAGCCCGCCAAACGCCGGTAATGGCGCGGGCAAGGGTCGTTTTACCGGCCCCCGAAGGCCCGATCACCCCCATCGCCTGCCCCGGGTTCAACGCAAAACTGACCATCCGCAACGAAGCCTGCTGTTGCCCCGGTGGCACCACCGTCACCTGATCCGCCAGCAAAACGGCCCTTGGTTTGGGCAGGGCAGTGCGGGGTTGTTCGACCGGGACTTCGGATAAAAGAGCGGTCAGGTTTTCCCACCCTTTGGAGGCACGTTGCACCAATGCCCACTGCCCGATCGCCTGTTCAATCGGCGCCAATGCCCGCCCCATCAGAATAGAGCCTGCAATCATCGCCCCTGCCGTCAACTGGTTCTGCAACACCAGATAGGCCCCAAGCCCCAGCATGGCGGACTGCAGGAACATGCGAAACGTCTTGGTCAGTACGGCAAAGCCCCCGCCGCTGTCCGAGGCATGAACATTGGCGGCCAGCGCCTTTTCGCGCGCCTGTTCCCAGCGTTGGAATACGGCGCCCCGCATCCCCAGACTTTGCACAAGTTCGGATTCGCTGCGCAACTGGTCGGCCATCCGGTCGGCAAACAGGGCGGCTGTGGTGGATTCAAGCACAGGTTTGCGGGTCATTATCTGGTTCAGAATCGTGATCAGCACCAGAAATGCCCCGCCGAAAACCGCCAGAAACCCCAGCCATGGGTGGAACATGAATATCCCGGCAATGAAAAACGGCGTCCAGGGAATATCGAAAATCGCGCTTAATACAGGGGAGGACAGCAACCGCTGCACCGCCTCGAGATCGCGCAGGGCGCTGTTGGTCAGGTTGGCCCCAAACCCGCGTGCGCTGGCCCGCAGCACAGCGGAAAACACCCGCCCGTCCAGTTCCGACTGAAACCGCGCCCCGATCCGCGCCAATACGCGCCCACGGGCGTAATCAAGCAACCCCATGATTATAAACAGAAAGGCTACCAGAATGGACAAAGCCAGCAGGGTTTCCTCGGACCGGCTGCCCAAAACACGATCATAGACTTGCAACATATAAAGAGGGCCGGTCAGCATCAGCAAATTCACAAAAACGCTGAACAGACCAACAGCCCAGAACAAGGCCCTGCTCTTTCGTCTTGCGTCTTTCAGCTCTGCCAAACCATTACTACGATCTGCTTGCCGCATCTTGCCTCTTTCATTCACCAACGCCGAGTGTCATCCTTAACGGATATAGACATCGACCATTAATGACTTGTATCCAAACTGTCACAAAACTAAACCATGCCTAATATATTACTGGGCATTTTCCTGCCAGAACCTATGTAGTGGAAAACTACAAACAACCAGTCGAGAATACCATTGTTAGTTACAAAAACCAGAATGAAGGCAAAACCGGGGCTGTTGCTGGCAGCCTTGACCATGCTGATTGTGGCGGCTTGTACGGCGCCTGCACCCAGATCATTCAATGACCCGAATGAAGAAGGCAACCGGCGCACCCACGAGGCAAACCGCCGTCTGGACCGCGCATTGATCCGTCCGGCGGCAGGGGCATATGGCCATGCCCTGCCAAAACCTGTGCGTCAGGGGATCGGGAATTTTGCATCCAACCTGAACCTGCCGGGCAATATCGTGAACAATCTGTTGCAGTTGAATATCAACGGCGCTGTCAAGAATTCATGGCGCTTTGTGATCAACACAACGCTGGGTGTGGGGGGGCTTTTCGATCCGGCAACCGACATTGGCCTTGATGAAGAAATGGGCGATTTCGGCCAAACCCTGCATGTCTGGGGTGTGGGCGAAGGCCAGTATGTGGAACTTCCGTTGCTTGGCCCGTCAAACCAGCGCGATACAGTGGGTATGCTGGTCGATGTATTTACCAACCCACTGACATTCGGGGCACCAACACCGGAAAAATACATGGGGCCCGTGGCCAAATCACTGTCAAAACTTGGTGATCGCTATGATTTTTCCGACACGGTAGATTCAATCTTGTATGATAGTGCCGACAGCTATGCACAGGCCCGCCTGTTGTATCTGCAACACCGCAGATTCCAGTTGGGTCAGGAAGAGCCTGTTGATGAACAAGGAGATGGCTATGACGATTTTTACGCAGACTAATCCGGATCGCCGGGCAGTCATGCTGGGTATGGCATCAAGCATAGCGTTGCTGCCACTGGCCGGACCTGCATTGGCGCTGTCCGATGCAGAGGCCACTACGCATGTGAAAAAGCTTGTTGCCGCAATCAACAAAGTCATCGCTTCGGGTAAATCCGAGTCGCAGATGATCAAGGAATTCGAAAAGATTTTCGTCAAATACTCGGACGTCAAATATCTGGCCAGCTATGCGCTAGGGGTTGAAGGGCGCCGTGCCAGCTCCAGCCAGAAAAAGGCATTCGCCAAGGCGTTTCAGGGATACATCGCCCGCAAATACGGCAAGCGGTTCCGCGAATTCATTGGTGGCCGACTGGAAGTGCTGTCGACAAAAACAGTCAAAAGCCACGTCGAAGTAAAATCTGTTGCCTATCTGAAAGGGCAATCGCCATTTGATGTGACCTTTTATGTCTCGGACAAACGCGGCAAGCCGCTGTTTTATAATATGTATATCGAAGGCATCAATATGCTGCTGACGGAACGCACCGAAATCGGTGCGATGCTGGACAAACGCAGGGGCAACATTGATCAGCTGATCAAAGACCTGAAAAGAGCAGGGTAGGCCCGAGCGGATTATCCGCCGTTGCGCAGTTCGTTTATCAAATCAAGCGGCGGGGTTCGTCCCGTCAGACGCGCCCGATACACCGGCAGGGATTCCGCCACCCGCATCACATAGTTGCGGGTTTCGCGAAACGGGATGTGTTCGATCCAGTCGACCACATCCACACCTGCCGATCGCGGATCACCAAAGGCCTTGATCCAGCTTCGCGCACGACTTGGCCCTGCATTGTAGCCAACAGAAACCAGCACTGGCGACTTGCCGAATTCCTCTTGCAGTTTGACCAGATAGGCCGCGCCCAACCGTGCATTATATTGCCAGTCGGTTAACAGCAGGCCGGCCTCGAATTCCACCTCCAGCGATTTCGCCACGGTTTTGGCGGTTTTGGGCATCAGCTGCATCAGCCCCTTGGCCCCCACGCCGCTTTCCACCACCGGATTGAACTCGCTTTCCCGCCGGGCAATCGCCAGCGCAAGTTCCGGCGCGACCGGCAGATCCTCTTTCACCAGATCATGCAGCGGGTAATAAGCCCGCGGCAGAATGATCCCCCGCCGCGCCCCCTGTTTCGCGATCATCAGCGCGATATGCGGGTCCTGCAAGGCCAGCGCCAGATC
>Ga0256840_1004366_pt1 | contig 10661 bp, 12 predicted proteins | sample 355202metaG_FD_185969 | JGI IMG/M metagenome (GOLD analysis project Ga0256840, IMG submission 185969) | Hydrothermal vent microbial communities from Mid Atlantic Ridge, Atlantic Ocean - 355-202 | ecosystem: Environmental > Aquatic > Marine > Hydrothermal vents | place: Atlantic Ocean: Mid...
AAAACAGATATTTTTCTCATGAAATTTGCGGATCTTGTAATTATGGCAGATGACAGCAGATATGATCAAATATTCGGAGAAAAATTAAAAAACTTAATAACGGTATATAATTCTCCTCCGGACTTGCTTAAACAATTTCAAAACAATTATAATTCTCGGAAAAAAAACTTTACAATTTCTTACCTTGGCTTAATTGATAATGAAAAACGAGATCTGAATTTTATAATTGATACAATAAAAGACTTTTCTGATGTACGACTTAATATATACGGATCGGGAAAAGATTTTGATTTAATAAAAACAAAATGTGAGAAGATAGAGAATGTTTTTGTATTTGAAAGTGTTCCGTACTATGAAGCACTTAAAGTCGGCTTTGAAAGCAACATCATATTGTCTGTCTATAACCCGAAAATTAAAAATAATATTTATGCAAGTCCAAATAAAGTATTTGAATCAATGATGTTAAAAAAACCGATAATTATTAATGAAGAAGTTATGCCTGCAAAAATTATAAAGAAATATAAATGTGGCGTGTTATATACTTATGGTTCAAAAAACTCATTTAAGAATGCTGTTTTAAATATAAAAGACAATAAAAGTAAAGAGGAAAAAATGTCTCTTATTTCCCGCAACTTATATGAAACAGTATATAGCTTTGATAAAAACAAAGATGTTTTATTAAGTGCATATAAAAAACTGCTTTAAGAAACAATAAACTTTTCAATTAAGTGCTTTTTTGAAGGGTGAACAAAAAAACAGTTCCGAGCTCCGTTGTCTTGAGTTCGTTTTATTGTTTCAACAAGTTTCAGCCCGTTTTCTGTGTGATTATAAAACTCATAATCAAAAGGTTTTAAAATGGTTTCTAATTCTTCTTCAGTTGTATTAAATAAAGTTTCACATATAATTATTGGTTTCATCAAATTAATTACTTCTGTTGACTCTGATAAAATAAGCGGCTCTGTTCCTTCTGTGTCTAATTTTATTAAATCAATTGATGTTGCCTCGGACTTTTTGAAGTAATTATCCAGAGTTTCAGTTTTTACAACGGATTTTTTAAAATTTTTGTGATGTTTTTCGTGTGCGGCATTACTTTCACCTCCAAGATTGTATTTAATATATTTGTATTTTTTACTATAAGTTTCAAAGAACTCTATTTCTCCTGTTTTTTCTGAAATCGCAATTTTTTCTGCCTTTATATTTATAAGATTATTTCTTTCAATATTTATTTTTAAGTAATGAAAAGGTCCTTCTGCAGGTTCAAAACTGTAAACACTTATTTCTGGATTTGTAATTGCTGCAATAAGAGAATAATATCCGATATTTGCACCGATATCGAAAAAACTGTCAACATTTTTTATTAAAGACAGAAAAATATCGGTGTATTCAAAATTTTTATACCCTTCCCAAAATAAAAGATTTGTAATGTAGTTCGTTTGATTGGTTGCAAATATTAATTTCTTTGAATTAATTTTGACTTTAACTGTCCCGGAAGGGGGTATTTTAATTTTTTTCGGTAAAACAGGATAAAAAAACTTGTTAATATACCTTAAAATAAAATTTATATACTTGTTGTAAATTACTCTGTAAAAAAGTGTTTTCATATAAATAATTTATTTAAAATTCTCTTAAATCCGAATATTCAAATTCCCATTCCGGCAAAATTAACCTGTCCGCATCCGTAAAATTATACCAAGGAGATAAATTTTCATTATTCAGATTTTTTAATATGTTAATATCTTGTGCGGGCATATAACTTTGGGCAAGCATAAAAATAATATCACCTTTATCGTTTTTCGCAACATCAACTACGATAACGGCGTGCCCGAAAGGTTTTCCGCTTTGTATAAAAACATCTCCCGGTTTTATTTTTTTCAAATCTTTAACCGGAGTTAACTCTTTTTTTAATGATGCGGTATTGGCATAAGAGAAAATATAATCTAAATACTTTCTGAATTTTTTATAAGAATAATCATTATTTGCATAATCTTTATAAAATCTCGGCTTATCGTCACTCAAAAAATTAAAATGTATGTCATCGTATTTTTTCAGACTGTATAAATACTCGGCTCTCAGGCGTATAACCGCATCTGCACATTGTTGCAAATCTTTTGTTCCCGTATCAAAGTTTAAAACAGCAAAATGAAAATTTTGATTAGTTTTTTTTGTTCCGTTAAACAGGTAAAGGGTGTTATCCTTTTTCAGTTCCGTATTCCTAATCCAAAAAGCAAAACTTCCGGTATCTGCTTTAATGCGTTTATATCCGGGAGGTGTTGGTATTGATTTAATATATTTGTAATTTACTTTCTCTTGAGGCAGAATTTTAAAATTCAGGATTTTTTCGGTATTGTCGCTTTTTTGAGTAGTATTATTGTTCTGAGAATTGCAGGAGAATCCGAGGATAATTAAAAAAATGAGTGAAAGTTTAAACATTTGTTATTGCTTTTATCGGAAATCAAATATATAAAAACAAATAAATAAATTTCAAATTTCCGAATAAAAAAAGGACTTTTAAAAAAACACAAAAGACTGTGCCGTCTTAAAAGCCCCGAGAATAAGCAATATCTGTTTAATATTCGTCTTCATTGAAAAAGAAGTCATCTTTGCTCGGATAATCGGGCCAGATGTCCTCAATGCTGTCATAAGTTTCTCCTTCGTCTTCTATTTCCTGAAGGTTTTCGATTACCTCCAAAGGCGCTCCCGAACGAATGGCATAATCAATCAAGTCTTCTTTTGTTGCGGGCCACGGTGCATCTTCTAATTTTGACGCTAATTCTAATGTCCAATACATATTTTTTATTTTATTTAGGTTAATGTATCCTTTTTTTCGGGTCTGCAAATATATAAAAAAAAGTAAAACAAAAAATTTTTTTTAAAAACAGCTCAAAACCTTTATTTTTAAGGCTTCCAAACTGTTTCTTTTATTTCTTTTTCCTGAGAAATTTTTCTGGCAAGTACAAAAAAATAATCAGAAAGCCGGTTTAAATATATTAAAAGCAATTCCTGAATTTTTTCTTTTTCGGACAACTCCGAAACTGTTCGTTCTGCTCTTCTGCATACACTTCGACATATATGACATTGAGCTGTTTCAGCAGAGCCTCCGGGTAAAATAAATTCTTTCAGAGGAGGTATTCCTTTATTTAATCTGTCTATCTCTGTTTCCAAAGCTTGAATATCTTTATCGGTAATTTCGGGTATTTTGAAATTTACATCTTTTTTTACGGCAAGTAAAGCCCCGAGATTAAACAGTTTATGCTGAACATCCGTTAAAAATTCTTTATGCTTTTTATTAATATTTAATGAAATTAAGTATCCGATAAATGAGTTCAACTCATCAACGCTCCCGTATGCGTTTAGCCTGATATTGTGTTTTTTGACTTTTTCTCCGCTCAGAAGAGAAGTTTTACCTTTATCTCCGGTTTTTGTATATATTTTCATATTAATGTAATTTTCCTATCAAATTAAATAAAAAACCGTAAAAGATATACAATATTTCACATATTTAACATTCTGTTATTTTAAATATTATATTTTTGCGGTTTAAATTTTCTGAAAATGACTAAAAAAATATTAATTACGGTTTTCGTTACAGTTATTCTCAGCATTGCTGCTTTTTTAATATACGGTAATTATAGTAAAAAAAATGATAAAAATATTTCCGAAAAAGAAAAAGTTACAATAAAGCCTGAAGAAAAAAAACTGTACGGAATAAAAATTGACAGCTTTATTGTAAAATCATCTTATATTCAGCCAAATGAATTTTTAAGCAACATTTTTGCGAAATTAAATATTTCAAGCAAACTTCATAAGGTTTTAGAAAAAGGAAAGGATGTTTTTGATGTCAGAAAAATTAAAAGCGGTCAGAAATATGTCGTAATGTTTCCTAAAGATACTGCAGAAACTCCGGAATATTTTATTTATGAGAAAAATAAAGCGGATTATATTGTTTTCGATTTACGAGATTCCGTAAATGTTTATGAGGGAAGAAAAAAGGTTGACAGAAAAATTAAAGAAACAGGCGGTATTATACGCTCTAATTTGTGGTTTGCAATGGAGGATGCCGGGGTTAAGCCGGTATTGGCAAATGATTTATCTGATATATTTGCATGGACTGTAGATTTTTTCGGTTTACAGGTAAATGATAAATTTAAAATAATTTATGAAGAAAAATTTGTGAACGATACGTCAATCGGTTACGGTAAAATTTTGGCGGCATATTTTGAACATTACGGAGATACGATTTATGCAATACCGTTTAAGCAAGACAGTGTTGAAAGTTTTTATGATATTGACGGGAACAGCCTTAAAAAAGCATTCCTGAAAGCACCTTTAAAGTTTTCTCGCATAAGCAGCGGCTTTTCTTATGCCCGCAAACATCCAATATTAAAGATTGTAAGACCGCATCTCGGAGTTGACTATGCAGCACCGTCCGGAACTCCCGTATATGCTCTCGGTGACGGTGTCGTTGTTAAGGCTTATTACACTCGCGGCGGCGGTAATTATGTAAAAATAAAGCATAACAGTGTTTATTCTACAGGTTATATGCACCTTAAAGGTTTTGCGAAAGGAATACATTCGGGTGTAAGAGTGAAGCAAGGGCAGCTGATAGGATTTGTAGGAACAACAGGCTTGTCAACAGGTCCGCATCTTGATTTCAGGGTTTGGAAAAACGGAAAAAACATTAATCCTTTGCTGATTGATGCCCCGCCTGTTGAACCGATAAAGCCCGAAAATAAAGAAGTCTTCGACAAAGTAAAAATGGTTTATAAGGATTGGTTAGATAAAATTGAATATAAGACAGTAATGCCGGATACAACAGTACCAGATACTGTCCTTGTCGAAAAAAATCCCGCGCATAAAGATTAAATGATGCTTAATGCAGCCTGTAAATACGCTTTGCTTCCTCGGCTTCGGGCATATAATTGAAAGGACCTACGGTCATTACCCGCATCATAAGGTTCTCTTTGAGGAAAAGGTCAAAATCGCGGTAAGTTCCGGATGCAATAGCTCCGGGTTTTCTTACTAATTGGTAAGAGTTGGAACGGGGTCTTCTGTTTACGTGCAGTACAAACCAGAAAACTGTTTGGTTTTCATCATATGTTGAGTCTAATTGGTGAGGTTTGTCTTGTATTTTATAAAATAACATTGCTTTTTTTGCTTCTTCATATTCATTAAAAGGACCTATTGCCATTTTTTGACCGTTGCCGAGATACTTCCATAGATTTCGGTCATATTCTTTTTGGCTTCCGTGCTGAATTTTATTTCCTTTCAACTGTAAGTCATAACTTACATATCCGGTCTCGGAATCTTCCTTTTCTCTTACACTGACATAAAACCAGTAAACAAGGCGGTTTTCATCTGTATTATCGCTGTAACTGACTTGTGCTTTTACCGTATTCGGGGAATAAAAGCCGAATAAAAACAAAATACTCGCGAGAACAAACAGTTTTAAGTTGTTTTTCATTGTGCTTAATTTTAAAATTATGTTTGATTGTTTTTATGTTTTTTTCTTAAACTACAAACTGTATGCCGAAGATAAATATTGTACTGCGGATAAAAAACGGCTGTTTCCTTTACCTTTGATAACGTCATACTCGTAACCGTAACTATCAAGTTCCTGTTTGTATTTGGCAAACAACTCTATTCGTTTTTCTCCTCCGTTTTCTCTTGTTTTATCCGGAGTCCACGGTAAATCGGGAAAGCATAGCAGACAATAATCAGGTTTTGTGTTTTTAAGTGCTTCTGACAAAAAGTCCGGTACATTATTGTATTTATATTCAAACCAAACTTTTGTTATTATTAATCCCGTGTCAAAGAAAATGAATTTTTTACTGTGTTCATATTTATTCTCTGACAGTTCTTTTATTTGCCTTCTTGCAATATGTTCCAAATCTTTATAAAGATATTCTCTGTTAAGCGTTTCAATATATTCTCTTGCATATTCAGTGAAGAATACGGTATTATAATATTCTGCAAGTTTTTTTGTGAGAGTTGTTTTCCCGCTTGACTCCGGTCCTGTTATAACTATTTTCTTTGCCAGATTGTACAAAATTACGGTTTTATAATTTCAACTATTCTTACCTCAAAAATTAATGTGGAGTAGGGGGGGATTATTCCGGTTTGGTGTCCTTTATATGCCCAATCGGAAGACATAATAAGCAATGCCGGCATATTTTTTTTCATTAAACCGACAGCTTTTTCCCATCCCGGAATAACTTTGTCTGTCAGATATACATATTTGCCGGGGTTATCAATGGTTTTTTCGTCAAAAACAATATTTTGGTCTGACAATAAATACCCTTTGTATATAATTATAAGAGTATCTCCTTTTTGAGGAAAATCTGAACTTTCAGATGTTGAGAAGCCGTTTTCTATAATGTATAAACCGTCGGCAACAGGGTCCTTTATTATATTATTCTCTTCAAGGTATTGAGACAGCAAGGCTCTTTCTGCATCCTTTTGATTTTTATTGCAGGAAAAGATTAAAAACATCAGCAATATTCCCGATACATAAACGAACTTATATGTTATGGCACTTTTCATTACGGATATGTAAAAAAACGACTCCGGTTAAGAATCGTTTCATAATAATTTTTGTATTGTTATTTATTTTTTGCCAGCCTGAAACCGTAATTATAATTTGTCATTCCGGCTTTAGGTCCGTCTCGGCTTGTAACTTTTGCAAGTTCGGCACGATAGTGCCATGAACCGCCTCTTATTACGCGGTAAGGCATAGGAGTACTGCAAAAAGGGTTATCTTCCGGTGAAGAAGCGTAATAGTTTGATTTATAATAATCACTGCACCATTCCCACACATTTCCGCTCATATCATATATTCCGAGTTCGTTGGGCTGTTTGGTTTTTACGTTTTTAGGTCCTGAGAGTTTTGATGTTTCATCATACCAAGCAACAGAATTTATATCATTGCTTCCGCTGTATTTAAAGTTTTTACTTTTATTTCCGCCTCTCGCTGCAAATTCCCATTCCGCTTCAGTCGGTAAACGGTAGCCGTTTTTCGTTCTGTCTAAATCCCATCCTCCGTCTGCATTTTTTGAGTAGCACTTTTCAAGTCCGTTTTGCTTACTCAACCAGTTACAATACTCAATGGCATCATACCAATTTACGTGTTGCATAGGAAAATTCGGCTGCCACCCCCACCATGCTTTACCTGACGATACATAGAACATTTGAGTATATTTGTGAGATTCCATCCATTCTTTATCCGGCGGTTCCGGCATTTTTTTCCCGGTAGCCGAAGCAAATTTTTTATATTCGGCAACTGTTACTTCGTGCTCTCCTATATAAAAAGAATTAACGGTTACTTTATGTGCCGGCTTTTCTTCCGGAACACCGGAGTTCGACCCCATAGTGAAAGTTCCGCCTTCAACTAAAATCATTTTCGGAGCTTGTGCAAAAACAACAGAACTGATTAATGATACAGATAATATAAAACCGAACATTCGAAGAATTTGCTTTTTCATGTGTTTACATTTAATTATTTCTTATAGTGATTTTTACCTCTGTTGTAAAGTTACGGTAATAAAAAACAGCATACAAATATATAAAATATATCTGTTTTCAATATGTAAATTTATAAATGAATTATATATTGACAAAATTTATTTGCTTTATCTTTATTCTTTACTATCAGAGGTGTTATTTTTTTTATTTTTTTTGAACATTTTTTTATACATTTTAATATCAGTTTTTTATATTAATTTCTTTAAAAAAACAAGTAAAAAATCATATTAAACTTGTCTGTGTAACCTTACAGAATGTATAGTAACACAAAGTTTACAAGGCAAATTGCGGCATAAAATATGCACCTGTGTTTTGTGAAAGTATAAAATTATAAAAAGTCAGTGCGTGAAAAAAAATAAAAAAATTCTCTTAGCCGAAGGTTTTGAACCGAGCCGTAAGGTTATTCTCGAAATTTTAAAAATGTTGGGATGGGAATATGATACGGCAAATACCGGGTATGATGTTATTCTGGCATTAAAAGAAAAAAGATTCGATTTATTGCTTTTAGACCTTGAACTGCCTCAATTTGACGGCTTTGAGACAATTGAACATATAAGGCGAAAAATGGACTATCCGGTAAATACGATACCTGTTATGGCTATGATTAATCGCGATTTTGCATCAGACTTTAATCAAACGTACGAGGACGAAGGCTTTGATGAAATAATAATTAAGCCATTTTCAATTGATGAACTGGACAGAAAAATTAAGGATATATTTCATCGAAAGAATCCTTTATTTGCCTGAACATATCTGTCAAAACGGAAGAGTCGTTTTTTCGACTCTTTTTTTATTTTACCGAACTGAGTATGTTTAACATATCTTCTTCTAAACTTTTTTCGGGTCTTTCTGTTATTCGTCCTGCTTCTTTGTTGCTCTTATAAAAAATAAAAGTGGGTATTCGGGTAAAGCTGATACCGTCAATGTTTTTATCTCTTGAAGATTTTTTTGTGTCAACTGCCGTTAAGTTTATAATATTTTGCGGAATACTTGCCGAGTCAACAATTTTATAAAATCTCGGCAGTTCTCTTCTGCTGTCGCTGCACCAAGTTCCGAAAATTATTTTTACTTTTAAGTTACGGTACAAAGACGGGTCTTTTAATTTATCGGTAATCTCTTTTTTGGGTATATAGCCGGAATATTCTTCTTTGAACCAACTTTTATATTCAGCTTTTTCGAACCCATCTCTTGTACACGTTCCTATTAACTCTTTTTTTCGGCTTCCGGTATCAATAATTGTTTTATTTTCAGTTACGGAGCAAGATGTTGTAAAAATAACGACAGAGAATAAAATCCAAACTGCATTTGTTTTTATTTTCCCGAATAAATATTTCATAATTTAAAAAATTTTATTATATTGTTTGTTCAAAAACTTATTACAAAAATAAATATTAAATATTCAAACCCAACTAAATAACACAATTAAAGATATTTTATAACATTAAAAAAATATTATGAAGAAATCTCCGAAAACAGCAATTATTTTATCAGGATGCGGTGTTTACGACGGTGCCGAAATTCATGAAGCAACATTAACAATGTATGCTGTGGTTAAAAACGGCGGAACGTATCAAATCTTTGCTCCGGATACGGATCAACACCATGTTATTAATCATATAACAGGAGAGGAAATGAATGAGAAACGCAATGTTATGGTTGAAGCAGCCAGAATTGCCAGAGGAAACATTAAGCCTCTTTCCGAGCTTAATATGGAAGACTTTGATGCTTTGATTATGCCGGGCGGTTTCGGTGTTGCAAAAAATTTGTCAACATTTGCATTTAACGGTCCCGATTGTACCGTAATCCCGGATGTTGAAAATGCAATAAAAGATGCGGTTGCACAAGGTAAGCCGATAGGAGCACTATGCATTTCGCCTGCTGTTATAGCAAAAGTTCTTGAGGGGGTTAAGGTTACAATCGGTCAAGATAAAGGAACTGCAGATGCAATTGAGAAAATGGGAGGAAAACACGAAATCACAAATCACGGTGAAGTAGTTGTTGATAAAACCTATAAAACAGCCACGACACCCTGTTATATGCTTGAGGCAACAATTGCAGATATTGCAGAGGGTGCAATGAATGTAACAAAAGCCGTTTTTGATATGGTAAAAGAGTAAATATGTTTTCTGTTTAACTTTTTACTCAATTAAGAACTTTAATATTTTTCGCTTTTTTTCGGAATAAGGCGCATATTTAACAGGCGGCTCAAACCAAAAGGGCTTTTTAAGTATGCTTTTAAAATGCGAAAACGTTTCAAAACCGGCATATCCGTGATAATTACCTATGCCGCTTGAGCCTGTTCCTCCGAACGGCAAACGGTGGTTGGTAAGGTGCATTACCGTATCGTTTACTGCACCGCCGCCGAAAGAAATTTCGGTTTGAATTTTTCTGATTGATTTTTTATTTTTGGAGAAAATATACAGAGCCAAAGGTTTGGGCTTCACATTAACGGCTTCAAGAGTTTTATCTAAGCTGTCAAAAGCGATAACGGGTAATATCGGTCCGAAAATTTCGCCGTCCATAATTCGGTCTTCAAACGAAACATTATGGAGTACGGTAGGAACGATAAGGCGACTTTTGCGGTCGGATGTTCCGCCGCAGTATATTTTTTCTTCGTCAATAAGATTCAGTAACCGGTCAAAATTTCGTTCGTTTATAATTTGCACGTAATTTTCCGGAATACCGTTTTCAAAGTCCGGAAATTGAACTTCGATTTGTTTTTTCAGCTCTTCAAGCAAGGGCTTTTCAATTTTTCTGTCAACGAGAATATAGTCGGTTGCTACGCAAGTTTGTCCTGCATTCAGGAATTTGCCCCAAACAATGCGTTTTGCCGTCATTTTCAAATTTGCGTCCGGCAATACGAACGCCGGACTTTTCCCGCCGAGTTCCAATGTTACGGGCGTAAAATTTTTGGCTGCTGCTTCGTATATTTTTTTCCCAACGGGAATACTTCCGGTAAAAAATATTTTATCAAATTTTAAATTTAACAATGCTTGTGCTTCTTTTATTCCGCCTAAAACGACATGAAAAATTTCGGGAATAAAAATACGGTTGAAAATTTTTGCCGTAATTGCCGATGCATTGTAAGATAATTCGCTCGGCTTTAAAATTACGGTATTGCCGGCTGCTAAAGCTGAAATAAC
>Ga0256840_1004367_pt1 | contig 10659 bp, 10 predicted proteins | sample 355202metaG_FD_185969 | JGI IMG/M metagenome (GOLD analysis project Ga0256840, IMG submission 185969) | Hydrothermal vent microbial communities from Mid Atlantic Ridge, Atlantic Ocean - 355-202 | ecosystem: Environmental > Aquatic > Marine > Hydrothermal vents | place: Atlantic Ocean: Mid...
CGTTTAGAAGAGCACTTCCCTTCTCGCGTGATTCATTGGCACTCGAAACTTACTAAAAAGCAGCGTGACAAAAACTTGGAAAAACTGCATTCGGGTCATTTTGATATTATTGCCGGCGCACGTTCGGCACTCTTTTTGAGTGTGGAAAATCTCGGTCTCATTGTCGTGGACGAAGAGCATGACGACAGCTATAAATCCTCTGCACGTCCCCGCTACCATGCCCGTGATCTGGCCGTTTATATGGGGAAAAAATTACATGTAAATGTCGTGCTCGGCAGTGCCACGCCGAGTCTGAGTTCGTATGTCAAATTTCCGTACTTTCGGCTTAAAGGCACGCATTTTAAAAGCGCAAAAAAATTTATTTTTGAAGCACACGCCGAAGCCATAACACCCCGTATTGTAACCGCACTCAAACAACATCTTCAAAACAAAAAACAGGCCATTCTTTTTGTGCCGACACGTGCCAACTTTAAATATCTCATCTGCGAATCATGCGGTTTTACCTATGAATGCCCTTACTGTTCGGTCGGCATGAGTCTGCATAAAAACAGCCGTTACGTCAAGTGCCACTACTGCAATTTCACCGAAGCCATTCCACAGATTTGCCCCAAATGTCGAAATAAATCACTCGTCTATTCACGTCTGGGTACGGCCGAAGCTACGGCACTGTTACAAGAAAAACTGCCTACTATGAAAACCGCGCAGTTTGACCGTGATGCCATTACGACACAAAAAAAACTCACCGCACTGCTTCATGATTTTAACAACGGAGCAATTGATCTGCTTATTGGTACACAAATGCTCTCTAAAGGCCATGACTACCACAACATATCGCTGGCTGTCATCTTAGGACTTGACAACATGTTAAACCTCAGTGATTACCGTGCCCGCGAACGAGCCCTCTCGTTAATGCTGCAAATTAGCGGACGCAGTGGACGCAACAGCGATGCAGAAGTGTTAGTACAGACGTTTCATGCAGACTTTTTCAACCAGTACATTGACAACTACGAGCAGTTTTTAGAAGATGAAACACTTTTTAGAGCGCATCTCTACCCGCCGTACAAAAAACTTGCCCGCTTGCTCTTTGCACATAAAAAAATAGAAACGGCACAAAATGCCATGCAGGAGGTCGTTAGGTCCATTCGTGCTTTCAATACGGTAGATATTGTCGGTTTCGGTCCCTCACCCATTGAAAAAATTGCTTCAAAATTTCGCTTTCAAATTTTACTGCGAAGCGATAAAGCCACCGACCTTATTCGCGTCATTACGGCATCTCGAAACAGGCTCTGCGAAGTCGATATGGACCCCATAGAGTTCACTTAAGGAGAGCTGTAACTTCATCGACACTCAGTACTTTTCCCGTACTCACCACCTTGCCGTCAATAACAAGTCCGGGAGTGCTCACCACCTGATACTCCATAATTTTCATGATATCGTCAACTTTTTCAATGTGAGCAAATCTGCCGCTTTTGGCGACGGCTTCTTTAACGACCGCTTCCAACTGCCTGCATTTAGCGCATCCGGTGCCTAAGATTTCAATTTTCATTTGTTCTCCTTTGGGTTATATAATCAGATTAAAAAGATAGCCAATAGCAATAATACCGCTTCCGACTATGGCAAAAAACACTCCAATCAGTTTGAGCGAAATAATTTTTTTGAGTATGAGCGCTTCGGGCAGACTCAGTGCGGTAACTGCCATCATAAAGCTCAATGCCGTACCCAGCAACATCCCTTTTGACGTCAACACTTCAATTAAAGGCATCACTCCTGCGGCATTCGAATACATCGGTATGCCCATCAATACGGCAATGACAACGGCAAAAGGATTGCCCTCACCGGTATAGCGCGCTATAAATTCTGTGGGGATATACCCATGTATCCACGCACCCAAAGCCACACCGATCATCACAAAAATATATATTTTTTTAAAGATGTCGAAGGTGTAGTCCCATGCCTCTTTGGCTCTGTCTCGTAACGACAAGCTCACTAAATGTGCCTCGAGTTGACCCGCTATGGGTTGTACTTCCATGAGAATCTCTTGTTCCAAACCGAGCCTTCCGATAAGCCAACCGCCGACAATTGCTACACACAGACCAAACCCGATATATGCAAGGGTTATTTTCCAACCAAAAAGTCCAAACAGCATGGCGATCGCCACTTCATTGTTCATAGGCGCTGAAATCAGGTAACTAAACGTTATGCCTAACGGAATGCGCGCTTGAATAAAACCTAAAAACAGAGGGATGGCCGAACAGGAACAAAACGGTGTGATAATACCGAACAACGAAGCGCCTACATGACCGTACATAACCGATTTTCCTTGCAAATGTGCCCGAACATACTCGGTATTGACCCAGGTTCGCAAAAAAGAGACCATAAAAATAATGCTCACTAACAACAACCCGATTTTGACCGTGTCGTATAAAAAAAAATGCAAAGCATCCGCTAATGCTCCCTGCACTCCCAAGGTCTTCTCAACAAACACCCCGGAGAGTTCATACCACATCTAGCAAAGCTCCGCTTTAATAATAGGCAGTAGCGTTTTTTCGATTAAATCGTATGTTTTTTCATACTCACTGACTGCTTTGCCGCTGGGATCTTCAAAACCTACATGTAAAATTTTACGTGCCTTAGGAAACACAGGACAGCTCTCTTTTGCCGCGTCACACACAGTGATGACCAAATCAAACTCAGTATCTATAACACGCTCAATGACTTTGGAATGGTACGCTTCGCGCCACTCTCCTTTGGATTCCAAAAGGGCTTGCGCCACGGGATTGACCTGACCGCTTGCTTGCACTCCGGAGCTTTGCGCAACGACACACGCGCCCATCTTTGCATTGATCATCGCTTCAGCCATAATAGAACGGCAGGAGTTCCCCGTACACAAAATCAAAACATTTTTTTTCATACCTTGCACGCTCCGACTTCAGATGTTTTTTTTAGCGGCGGAAGCGCAATGTCAAGATGTTTAATCTCTCGTATCGCTTCGCTTCTAAAGAGATCCAAAGGCATTCTAATGGAATAATACGCCCATGTTCCTTGTCGATCTACCCGAATAAACCCCGCCTCTTTCAAAATTTTCAGATGACGTGAAAGACGCGACTGAATCATATTGAGCGACTGTTGCAAATCACACACGCAGCATTCGCCATGTTCATCTAAAAATCGCAATATCAACACCCGTGTTGCATCATTGAGTGCGGCGACACTTTTTAAAAATACCTCCATTGTCTCCTCCTTAGCGTTGCACAAGTGTAACACAATTATATAATTAAATCAATATATGTTGATATTGTAATGTAATTCTGCTATAGTTTCTTCAAAATATACTTGGCAGGAACGTTCATGTTAGTGGCAACAGTACTCTTTTTCATTACCCTCATCGTTATAATTTGGCAACCTCGCGGTCTTCAAATAGGAACTACGGCAGTTACAGGGGCAATAGTCGCGTTATTGGCAGGTGTTGTAAGCATAAGCGATGTATTGACAGTCATTGACATTGTATGGGACGCAACACTAGCGTTCATTGGCATCATTATTCTCTCTATGGTTCTTGATGAAATAGGTTTTTTTGAATGGGCCGCCATCAAAATGGCAAAACTCAGCGGCGGTAACGGACATAAAATGTTTGTCTATATCTTGCTTTTAGGCGCTCTGGTAGCCGCATTTTTTGCCAATGACGGTGCGGCACTTATTTTGACCCCCATTTTACTTGCCAAGATGAAATATCTCAAGATGAAACCTTTGGCCATCTTTGCCTTTTTAATAGCCGGCGGATTCATAGGAGACAGCGCATCAAACCCTCTCATCATTTCAAATCTTACCAATATCGTGACCGCCGGATATTTCAATATTGGTTTTGTTGAGTATGCAACCAATATGTTTCTGCCCAACCTGCTCAGTATTGTCGCTTCCATTGCCGTATTGTGGATCTATTTTCGTAAAGACATCCCCTTTAGCGTTGATGTATCGAAACTTCCTGAAGCGTCTTCAGTCATTAAACATCCCCTAATGTTTAAATTTTCATGGTTCTTTTTGGCGCTGTTAATGCTGGGGTATTTTATAGGAGATCATTACGATCTGCCCGTTTCGCTTTTTGCTCTGGGGGGCGCACTCATCTTTTTGGCCATTGCCAACCACTACAACGCCGTCAAACCCATCATGACCATCAAAGCGGCACCGTGGCAGGTTGTCTGGTTTAGCATTGGGCTTTATGTTGTCGTTTACGGACTGAAAAATGCCGGACTCACCGATATTCTTGCATCGTGGATTCTGCATTTAAATACCTATGGAAATACCGTTGCTGTTATTGGAACAGGTTTCTTATCGGCGGTGCTGAGCTCTGTGATGAATAACATGCCGACTATAATGATTATGGATATTGCCATAGACCACGTTGGATATATCGGCAACGAAGCATTGGTATATGCTAATATTTTAGGTTCCAATCTGGGGCCGAAAATGACGCCTATCGGGTCGCTTGCAACGCTTTTGTGGTTGCATGTATTGGCTCAAAAAGGGGTAACAATCACATGGGGTGAGTACATGAAAGTCGGTCTGGTCATCACACCGCCCGTACTGCTCATAGCGTTACTGGGGCTTTTGTAACCTGAATTTAATATCCAAAGAGGTACAATCCCTCTTATGATACAGCGCATACCCACCAAACAAATTAGTGTCGGCGGCGTACTCATTGGCGGTGATGCTCCCGTCTCGGTACAGTCCATGACCTATTCGAAAACCCGTGACGTTACCGCAACGGTTGAGCAGATAAAACGGCTACATTTTGCCGGCTGTGACATTGTTCGCGTCGCCGTACCGGAGATGGAAGACGCACAGGCACTTCGTGCGATCAAAGAGCAGATTTCACTGCCCTTGGTGGCCGATATTCACTTTAACTACCGTCTGGCACTCGAAGCTGCCAAAGTGGTAGACTGCATTCGCATCAATCCCGGAAATATCGGAGAAAAAAGCCGTGTTAAAGATATTGTCAAAGCATGTCAGGAACGCGCTATTCCCATTCGCATCGGCGTCAATGCCGGATCACTGGAAAAAGAGTTTGACAACCGCTACGGTCAAAGCGCCGAAGGGATGGTCGCCTCGGCAGAATACAACATCAAGTTTCTTGAGGATCTCGGCTTTAGCGACATTAAAGTATCTCTCAAAGCAAGTGATGTCGAGCGTACGGTAGCCGCATACCGTCTATTGCGTCCCAAAAACAACTATCCGTTTCATCTGGGGGTGACCGAAGCGGGTACACGTTTTCATGCAACCATTAAAAGTGCCATCGGTTTAGGCACGCTGCTGCTTGAGGGCATCGGCGATACCATGCGCGTCTCCATTACCGGCGAACTCGAAGAGGAGATTACCGTTGCCCGTGCCATCTTAAAAGACAGCGGCGCATCGCAAGAGGGACTCAATATTATTTCATGCCCTACTTGCGGTCGCATCGAAGCCGATCTGGTCAGCGCCGTCAGTGAAATTGAATCACGCACTCAGCATATTAGCGCACCGCTGAATGTCTCGGTGATGGGATGCGTGGTCAATGCTATCGGCGAAGCAGCCCATGCCGATGTGGCTATTGCGTATGGCAAAGGGAGCGGTCTGGTCATGGTGAAAGGCGACGTCGTCGCCAAACTGAGCGAACACGAACTGGTTGATCGCTTTGTCAGCGAAGTTGAAAAGATGGCCAAGGAGTCGTAAGCATGGAAGAGTCTCTCTACAACATCGCTTTTGAACGCTCCATTTTAAGCTCAATTATATTTGAACCGTCGCAGTTTGACGACATTGAAACACAGCTTAAGGTCGATGATTTCTACCTTGCCGGACACCAAAGCATCTTTAAAGCCATGCAGGAGCTTTCTGCCAGCGACAAGCCTATTGATGAAGAGTTCATCAAAAAAGAGCTCCTTAAGCGTAAAGAGTTTGACGAAAACATTCTGCTTGACATCTTAAGCGCCAACCCCATCTCCAATACCGGTGCCTATGTTGCAGAGGTCAAAGACAAAGCACTCAAACGCCATCTGCTGACCCTCACCACCGAAATCAAACGTGTTACCGTCGAAGAGGAACTTCCCGGCGATGAAGTCATTGATATTGTCGAGCGCAAACTCTATGAAATCACTCAGGACTCCCAAACGTCCGACTTTCAGGATGCCCCCGACGTCACCGCAAAAACCATGGCCTATATTGAAGCCATGAAAGCACGGGGTAACTCCATTTTAGTCGGGGTCGATACCGGCTTTGCCGAATTGAATAAAATGACCACCGGTTTTGGTAAAGGCGATCTCATTATTTTAGCTGCACGCCCCGCCATGGGTAAGACCTCATTGGTATTAAATATGGTCCAAAACCTCATTAACCACAACAAAGGCGTTGCATTCTTTTCACTGGAGATGCCCTCTGAACAGCTCATGCTTCGACTGTTAAGCATCCAAACGTCCATTTACCTCACCAAATTACGCGTCGGTGACATTAACGATGAAGAGAGTCAACGACTCGAAGATGCTACCGCGGCAATGAAGGCGAGCAAACTCTTTATTGACGACAGCTCAACCGTTAACATTAACCAGCTGCGTTCCAAACTGCGTAAACTGAAATCGCAACACCCTGACATTGAACTTGCTGTCATTGACTACCTGCAACTGCTCAGTGCCGCCGGAACCAAAGACCGACATCAAGAGGTCAGTGAAATTTCACGCGGACTTAAAATGCTTGCCCGTGAACTGGAAATTCCCATTATTGCCCTTTCACAGCTTAATCGCGGTCTGGAGTCACGTAACGACAAACGCCCCATGCTCAGCGATATTCGTGAATCGGGCTCTATTGAGCAAGATGCCGACATTATTCTCTTTGTCTATCGTGATGATGTCTATCTTTACAAAGAAGAAAAAGAGCGTGAAAAAGAGGCGCTCAAAGAGGGCAAAGAGTTTATCAGCCAATATGTCGAAAAAGATGAAGAAGAGGCTGAAATTATCATTGGCAAACAACGTAACGGTCCTACGGGTCATGTCAAGCTCACATTTCAGAAAAAATATACGCGCTTTGTCGATACCCCGACATACAATAAAACTGAAATTATTTATGAAAATATTGATATGAGTGATGCCGAAATGGAGGTGACACCCAACGTTTCTATGCCGACTATATGAGACTCGAACGTCCCCGGCTTTTTACAGGTCGGCATGATATTATTGTCTTTGTAGGCATCTGTCTGTGCATTGTGTCGTTCTCGCTTCTGCAACGCTATGAAACCTTCCGACATCTCAAACAGTTTGATGATGCACTCCTTGATGTCACGGTGCTCAAACAGTATCTCAAACACAACAAAGACCGCCGTTATTATGTTCTTAAGCTTCGTAGTGACTATGGCGTGTTTTATACCTCGGCATCACCCTACCTGCGTCACCTTGTCGGTAGAACACTTCGCCTAAGGGTCTGGGTCAATCGCTATAGCTTTTACAACCACCTCACCGAAGGATATCTTCCGTCTAAGATTCTTAAGGTTTACCCCCGCCTCAATGCCAAGACAGTGCTGGCACATGCTATTGCATCACAGCATCAAAACGCACAAATCGGTGAACTTTATGCCGCTCTTTTTACGGCATCTCCTATGAGTTCATCACTCCAATATCAGCTCTCAACACTCGGTATCAGCCATCTGCTTGCCATTAGCGGGTTTCATCTGGGATTAATCTCTGCGCTGCTCTATTGGTTGTTACGTCCGCTCTATCGTCATATTCAAGAAAACTACTTTCCCTACCGCAGTGCGCATCGCGATCTTTTTATGCTCGTTTTCATCGTCATCAGCGCCTATCTTTACTTTTTAGGTGCCCTGCCCTCGCTGTTGCGTGCTTACACCATGCTGCTGATCGGATTTGTACTCTTCGATCGGGGTATTAAAATACTCTCCATGCAGACGCTCTTTCTTAGCGTCATGCTACTGCTTGCTTTTATGCCTGCTCTGTTCGCCTCATTGGGGTTTTGGCTTTCGGTAGCGGGCGTTTTTTATATTATGCTCTACCTCATCTATTTCCAACATCAAAACGTCTATTACAATCTTCTGGGCGTAAGTATCTGGGTCTATCTGATGATGCTGCCGATCTCACTCTATATTTTTGAAAACTTCACGATTTACCATCCCTTTTCTGTTGTAGCAAGCATCCTTTTTTTACCTTTTTATCTGATTGCTTCCGTTTTACATGTAATGGCTCAAGGGGGCCTTTTCGACCCCTATTTGTTAGACTATTTGAACGTCAGTACCCATGCATTTTCAGTGACTCTGCCACCCTACGTTATCATCACGCACCTTATGCTCTCACTGCTTGCTCTGCGCTATCGGTACGCCGCCGCTATGCTACTGCCGTGGTCGCTGTTTATATTTGCAGGCGCGATTCATCATGTAGCATAGTTTCAAACCGTAAATAAAGATAATCCACGACAGATAGATCCATAAAAAGAAAAAAAGTAAAATAGAAAAAGAGCCGTAAATAGTAGCATACGCGTTATTGTAAAACACATAATAGACAAAAAGAGCCTTGGCAAAGCTCAAAACCAGTGATGTTATAAACGAACTTATAAGTGCCGGACGGGTATGTACCTGAGTGTTGGCAGAGATTTTATAGAGCAGAAAAAAGAGTCCCCAAATGATGAGATAAGGGAAAATCGCCATGAGATTGATCCATGCTGAGACTTCGTATTCGCTCATGAGGTGTGTTAATTTGCTCGAGAGGTAAAATGACACAATCAGTGCCATCGGCGTCAGCGTCAGCATGGTCCAATAGGTGGTAATGCTCTCCCAAAAGGTTCGGTTTTTCGTATGAAAAATTTTATTGACAATATACTCGTAGTTTTGAAAAAAGAGCAGTGACGCCACCACAATCATACTCAACCCGATCACGCCAAGCTTTACCGAATTTTGTAAAAATCCGTCAATATGCTTGGTCAGTGCCTCAGAGTTTACCGGCATCAAATTACTAAAAATAAATGCTTTAATAGTGTCATAGTACTCTGAAAAACTCGGCATATTGGTCGCTATTGTTAAAATAATAATAAGCAGTGGAATCAGTGTAAAGATGGTGTAAAAACTCAGGCTCGATGCATAAAAAGTCAGCTCTTTGTCAAAAAAACGTCGTATAAAAAAACGCAAGTGGCGATAGAGCCGTTGCGCACTCATTTTAGAGCAGCCCCATCTTAATCGGGTTTAAAATATTATTCGGATCAAACGCCTGCTTGATGTCTTGGAACAACTGCATCTCTTCAGGAGTGAACGCCATCTTCATATAAGGCGCTTTGGCAAGACCGATACCGTGTTCCCCGCTGAGCGTTCCGCCAAGATCGACGGTCGCCTGAAAGACTTCTTCAATGGCTTTGTAAGCAATTTTTACCTGTTCGGGATCACTGCCGTCAACCATCACGTTGGTATGGACATTGCCGTCACCCGTATGTCCGAAACAGGGTATTTTAATATCATACTTGTCCGCAATGGCATAAAATTTTTCCAAAAGCTCCGGTAAGACAGCACGCGGTACGGTCACGTCTTCATTGAGTTTTTTACTGCCGTATACCGAAAGTGCCGGAGAGGCGTTACGGCGGGCAAACCAGAGGTCGGCCGCTTCAGTGTCGTTTTTGGCAATTCGAAACTCACTGCATCCGTTCTGCTCAAAAACCTTCTGAATCTGTGCAAGCTGAAAATTCAGATCGTCTTCCAGGTTTCCGTCCACATCGGTAACTAAAATCGCACCGGCATCGACCGGTAAGCCTTTGTGAAATGTCTGCTCGACCGCACGAATGGTCAGGTTGTCTAAAAATTCCATCGCCACGGGCGTCACGCCGCTTGCCATGGTTTTGTATACTGCTTCCATTGCACTGTTAACCGAGTCAAAAACACCCATCGCCGTTTTGGTCATTTTAGGTTTGGGAATAAGTCGTAACGTCACTTCGGTAATGACGGCAAGCGTTCCTTCCGAAGCAATTAAAATACCGGCAATATTATACCCCGCCACATCCTTAATGGTACGTTTTCCCGCTTTGATAATATCGCCGTTAGGACGTACCGCACGTATTGCCATTACGTAATCTTTGGTAATGCCGTATTTGGCCGCACGCATTCCGCCGGCATTTTCGCTCACGTTACCGCCAATGGTCGAGTACTCCTGACTGGCCGGATCGGGCGGATAAAAAAGCCCGACCTCTTCAACGGCACGCTGCAGATCCATATTGATAACACCGGGCTGTACAATGGCGACCATATTTTGCATATCGATCTCTAGAATTTTGTTCATATGTTTCTCAAATGCCAGTACCACACCGCCGCTACTCGGCAGCGCACCGCCGGTAAAACCGCTGCCCGCACCGCGAGGCACAATAGGAATGCGGTGAATGTTGCAGTATTTTAAAATGGCACTGACGTCGTTCTCATCACGGGGAAACAGTACGGCATCGGGTTCAAAACGTTCCCGTGTGGCATCATACGAATAGGCCAGAAGATGGGCTTTGTCACTGTAGACGTTTTCACTGCCCAAGAGTGCGATAAAATAGTTGTTATGGGTCTGTTTCATTTAGAACTCCTTACGCGAAGCAGATACGCTCTTGCGCCATTTCAAAAAGTTTGTATTATTCCGGTTCTGCCGCTCTATGAGGTGGAAATAGTAGGGC
>Ga0256840_1004368_pt1 | contig 10657 bp, 5 predicted proteins | sample 355202metaG_FD_185969 | JGI IMG/M metagenome (GOLD analysis project Ga0256840, IMG submission 185969) | Hydrothermal vent microbial communities from Mid Atlantic Ridge, Atlantic Ocean - 355-202 | ecosystem: Environmental > Aquatic > Marine > Hydrothermal vents | place: Atlantic Ocean: Mid...
GGTTGATCCCGGCCGGCCCCATGACCCCGGGCCTGCCCAACCGGGAAAAGGCACATGTGCGTGAGCTCTATGCCGAGGGCAGGATCGGCCGTGACGAGCTGCTGGCGGCAGAGGTCCGGGCCTACCACAGTCCGGGAACCTGCACCTTCTACGGCACGGCCAACTCCAACCAGCTCATGGCCGAGATGCTGGGACTGCACCTGCCCGGGGCCTCGTTCGTCAACGCCGGCACAAAGCTGCGCGAGGCCCTGACCAGGGCCGCGGCGGCACGGGTGGCGGAGATCACCCACCTGGGCGGGGAATACACTCCCATCGGCCGGGTGGTCAGCGAGAAGTCGGTGGTCAATGCCATGGTCGGTCTGCTGGCCACTGGCGGCTCCACCAACGAGACCCTGCACCTGGTGGCCATTGCCCGGGCCGCGGCCATCCGCATCGACTGGGATGATTTTTCCGATCTCTCCGACGTGGTGCCCCTGCTGGTGCGGATCTATCCCAACGGGCCGGGAGACATCAATTTCTTCCGGGAGGCGGGCGGCACGGCGCTGCTTGTCCGCGAGCTGCTGCAGGCCGGTTTCCTGCATGAGGACGTCCTGACGGTGGCGGGTCCTGGGCTCTCGCGGTACACCGAGGTGCCGGCCCTGGAAGAAGGCCGGCTGCACTGGCGGCCGGGCCGGGAAAAGGCCAGCGACCCGGAGGTCATGGCCACGGTCGACAGGCCCTTTGCCCCGAGTGGCGGCATCAAGGTGCTGTCCGGCAACATGGGCAGGGCGATCATGAAGATCTCGGCGCTTGCGGACGGCGCCGCCACCCTGGTGGAGGCGCCGGCCATGGTCTTCCACAGCCAGCACGAGCTGGAAGAGGCCTTTCATGCCGGCCGCCTGGACCGTGACCTGGTGGCCGTGGTGCGGTTCCAGGGCCCGCAGGCCAACGGCATGCCCGAACTGCACAAGCTGATCACCTATCTTTCCATTGTCATGGACCATGGCTTTACGGTCGGCCTGGTCACCGACGGCCGTCTGTCCGGGGCCTCGGGCAAGGTGCCCTTTGCCATCCACCTGACACCGGAGGCATTCTGCGGCGGCATGCTGGCCAAGGTGCACGACGGTGACATCATCCGCATGGATGCCGCGGCCGGGGTCCTGGAGCTCAAGGTCAGCAACGGGGAGCTGGTGGCCCGCGAGTATGCGACCCCTGACCTGGCAGGTGACCGGTACGGTCATGGCCGGCAGATCTTTGCCCCCCTGCGCAAGGATCTGCTTGGCGCCGAGGAGGGCGCAAGCTCCATCTTCACCTACGTGCACGAAAGCTGCAACGTGGTCTTTGCAAACGATTGAACCCGGGAGAACAGATGAACAACTGGCAGACAACCCCCATGGAGATCCTTGGTGCCGGGCCGGTGATCCCGGTGATGGTGGTCGAGGATGCAGACCTGGCTGTTCCCCTGGCCCGGGCCCTGCTTGCCGGTGGCGTGCGGGTACTGGAGATCACCCTGCGCAGCGACGCGGCCGTGGAGGCGATCCGGCGGATCAGCCGGGAGGTGGAAGGAGCCCTGGTCGGCGCCGGCACGGTGGTCTCCGAGGCGGATCTTGCCACCGTGACCGGGGCCGGCGCACTCTTTGCCATAAGTCCCGGTCTCACCCCGGCTCTGCTGGCGGCGGCCGCCGGCGGCACCATTCCGTTGATCCCCGGTATCTCGACGGTCTCCGAGCTGATGCTCGGCATGGAGCTGGGCTATGGCCACTTCAAGTTCTTCCCGGCCGGGGCCGCCGGCGGCCCGGCCATGCTGCAGGCCATTGCCGGCCCGTTTCCCGACATTGTCTTCTGCCCCACCGGCGGCGTCTCGGCGGCCAACTATCGCGATTACCTCGCCCTGACCAACGTGGCCTGCGTGGGCGGATCCTGGCTGGCACCGGCTGATCTTGTCCGTGCCCGGGACTGGGCCGCCATCACCCGCATCGCAGCCAGGGCCGTGGCCGGGGCCGCTTGATGATCATTCCTGCCCCATATCCTGCAGAGCCCGGCGTGCCGGTTCGTCGATGGAACGGAGATGGATATCCTGCTGCGGGAAGGGGATCTCGATACCGGCGCTGCGGAATTCACTTTCGATCTCCTGGTTCAGTTCGCTGAGCACCTGGCGGCGGTTGCTGAAGTCGGAGATCCAGACCCGGAGTTCGAAGTCCAGGGAGCTGGGGCCGAAGGCGAGGAACAGGGCCCGTGCCCTGGGCCTGGTGAGAACCAGGGGATTGTCCTCGGCACAGGCGAGCAGGATCTCCAGTACCTTCTGGATATCGGAGCCATAGGCCACCCCGACCGGCACCTTGACCCGGATGCGACGTTCGGCGAGTGTCCAGTTGGTGACCTGGCCGGTGATCAGGTCTGAATTGGGGACCACGATTTCGGCATTGTCCAGGGTCTGGACCACCGTGGCCCGCAGGCCGAGTTTTTTTACCTCGCCCATGTCGGCGCCGACCTGGATCATGTCGCCCACCTTGATGGGTCGTTCAAAGAGCAGGATCAGGCCGCTGGCAAAGTTGTTGACAATGGCCTGCAGCCCGAAGCCGATACCCACGCCCAGGGCGCCGCCCAGGATGGTCAGCTTGGTCAGCTCAAAACCCAGGAGCCGCAGCAGGACCAGAAAGCCGATGAGCAGGACCGCGTAATGGACCAGGCGGGTGATGGAGAGCTGGACACCGATATCGGCATGATACCTGGGCAGGATCTCCTGGCGGAGCAGGGCCTGCAGCCATCTGGAGGCCAGCAGGGCAGTATAGATCACCCCGGCCGCCGACAGGACCAGAGGCAGGGTGATCTGCAGGGAGCCCATGGAAAAGCCAAGGGATTTCAGGCCCAGGAAGGCGGCCTCGGGCGTGGGATAGAGATGCCAGATGACCAGGCCGAAGATGAGGAGCAGAAAGGAAAAGAGAAAGGCGAACACCGGGGTCAGCTGCCGGACCATGACCGGCGCATTCCGGCGCAGGATGGGGACAGGAACCGTGGAGAAGAGAAGCTCGGCAGTGGAGGTACTGATGACAAAGAGCATCCACAGCACCAGGACAGCCACCACCGTGAGCAGAAAGGAACTGAACATGAACCTGGCCACCTCGTCGTAACCGTTCAGCTCCGCCACCAGGATGATGGCCGGAAGCAGGGCGTTGAGGCGCAGGAACCAGGCCGTGGCAAGGAGGTTTTTTCTCTTTTCCCGCCGGAAGCTCTTCCAGAGGAGATAGATGACGCCAAGGGCGGAGACATAGAAGATATAGAGCTGGATCAGGGGATGCGGCAGGCGGATCAGCTTCAGGAACAGGGTCAGGGCCAGGAAGGCGAGGATCTGGCGCAGGAAGCGCCGCGTCCAGCGGTCGCTGACCAGGATGCCCGTGAGGCGGATGACGGCCAGGACAACGATGATCTGTACGATGCCGGACCAGCCGGCCGGCAGGCTGCTGCCACGGAAGAAGAGGACCAGCTCGAGCAGGGACAGGGAGATGAACAGGCCGGTGGCCACCGGTCGCCTGCTGAAGGGTGCCCACCGGGCAGAGGGGCTGACCAGGTGACGGCTGCGGCCGATGGCGGCGATCAGCAGCAGGATGATCAGCAGGGCGGCAGCCAGGTCCCAGCCATGGGCAGCGACACTTTTTCGCTGCTGCGTCAGCAGCAGAGTGATGTTATGGAAGGTCTCCTGCCAGCTGCGGGAATTGATCTGGCGGTAGAAGGCGGAGGAGAGCATGGAGGGCGCGGTCTGCTCGATACCGGTGGCCCGGACCTCGTCGATGAGTACCTGCAGGTCGACGCCCATGGCATAGGCCCTGGTCTGGAGCTCGCCGATCCGGGCCGCTGCCTCCAGGGTGGGCTTCAGCCGTTCCTGGATCTGGGCCAGGGCCGTCTCGATGGTCTTGCGGATCCGGTCCAGGTGGCCGGCCGCCAGGCCCAGGGTGGGATTGTTGCGAATCCTCTCCTGCCAGGTGTGGATGTTCTCCCGGATGCTGCTCCACTCCCGGTTCCAGGCGGCAAGGCGGCCGATGGTGTCGGTCACCGGCTGCATCAGCCTGTCGAGATCGTTGTTCAGCTTGTGGAGCCTGGCATCCAGGCTGGCGAGATGGTCAAACCTGAGGTTGGGGTCGGACTTGGCCAGGGTGATCTGCCAGGCCAGGGTGTCCACCTGCCGGGTGATTGCCGGCAGCCGGCGTTCCAGGAGGAGCCTGACATCGACCATGTGCCGCATGTCGTTGTCCAGGTCGATGAGACGCCTGGGCAGGGTCGTTGAACGGGAGATCAGATCGGTGAGACCCGGCAGCTGCTGTTCCGGGGATGGTTGTTTTTCCGGCGCCGGGGTGGGGGCGGAAGGAGGCAGGGCAGGAAGCGGCATGGTCGCTGTGGCGGGACAGGAGAGAATGAGCAGAAGCAGCAGGACCCGCGGCAGGATGCGGCCGGAAGCCCGGGGCAGGGCGGATATGCTCATTTTCTTCCGCCTCCGGCCAGGAAGCAGCGGGCCACCTGCTCACAGGCCGTGGCAAGGTAGTCCCCCGAGTGTTGCATGGCCTCCTCCAGGGAGATCGGGCCGGGACAGATGGTGAAGACCGCGTCGATACCGCAACGGTGCAGTTCCTCCAGCTTTTCCCCCAGGCTGCCGGCCAGCGCGATACAGGGGATGCCCTGTTCCCGGGCCAGGTCCGCCACCCCGGCCGGCGCTTTGCCATAGGCGGTCTGGAAATCGATCTGTCCCTCCCCGGTCAGGACCAGGTCGGCGCCGGTCATCTTTTCCGCAAGCCCCACCAGCTCCAGGATCAGGTCGATCCCCCTTTGCAGTTCAGCCCCGAGAAAGGCGTACAGGCCGGCACCCAGGCCCCCGGCCGCGCCGCCTCCCGGCAGAGTGGCGACATCTGTCCCCAGGTCGTCTGCAATCACTGCTGCCAGGTTGGCCAGGCCGGCATCGAGTTCTTCCACCTGCGCCGGGGTCGCGCCCTTCTGGGGACCGTAGACCCGGGCTGCGCCCCGGGGTCCGGTGAGGGGATTGTCCACGTCGCAGAGGGCCTGGAACCGGACCTGCGCGACCCGGGGATCAAGGCCGCTCATGTCGATATGGCGGACATCCCGCAGGCAGGCGCCCACCGGCCGGACCGTGCGGCCCTCTGCATCCAGGAAGCGGACCCCCAGGGCCGTGGCCATGCCCATGCCGCCGTCGTTGGTGGCGCTGCCGCCTATGCCGACGATGATCCGGCCGACCCCGAGATCCAGGGCCGCTTTGATCAGTTCGCCCGTGCCCAGGGTGGTGGTCTCCATGGGGTTCCGCTCTGTCTCCGGCAGCAGGGCCAGGCCGCTGGCCAGGGCCATCTCGATGGCGGCCAGGTTCATAGCCGGTACCAGGCAGAATTCCGCTTCCACCAGGTGGAAGCGGGGCCCGGTGACCAGCAGGCGGCGGCGTTCCCCGTGCAGGGCCTCCAGGGCCACAGCCACCAGGCCGTCGCCGCCGTCGGCCACCGGCACCTCCGTGATCTCGGCCCCGGGCAGTACCCGCCGGATGCCCCGGCTCATGGCAGCGGCAGCCCCGGCGGCGGTGAGTGACCCCTTGAACGCGTTGGGAGCGGCAATGATCTTCATGGGCAGTCTCTCCGGAACAGCTGGAACAGTTGGGCCATAATACCTGTTCCCAGGTTTTCTGTCACCCTCTACCCGGTCCGGGTTTCCCGTTTTTACTTTATGATTCCTCTCTTTTGGCGTACAGTGGACCAGGAGCCACCGAAACCTTCACCGCCGATTCCGCTTCGATTCCGACTGCTACGATAGCCCGGTCATGAGCCCGCCCGCAAAACAGCAAACCCTCTTTGTCTGCAGCCGCTGCGGTTACCAGAGCAGGAAATGGCTCGGCCGCTGCCCGGACTGCGGCGAGTGGGACAGCCTGGCAGAACAGGTGCGGCCACCTGCCGCCGATCCGGGAGCCACGCCGGTGGAGGTTCACTCCCTGGTCGGAGCCGATGACAGGGAACAGCAACGCCTGGTCACCGGTATCGGCGAGATGGACCGGGTTCTGGGCGGCGGTATCGTGCCCGGCGCGGTGGTCCTGATCGGCGGTGATCCCGGCATCGGCAAGTCGACCCTGATCCTGCAGCTCCTTTCGGCCCTGGCCGGCGGCGGCCGCAGGCTGCTGTACGTCACCGGCGAGGAATCCATCGGCCAGATCCGCATGCGGGCCGCCCGGCTGCGGGTTGCCGACGAGGAGATCTACCTGGCCACCGAGAACTGCGTCGAATCCATCGTCGCTCTTGCCGGCGAGGTGCAGCCGGCGCTCCTGGCCGTGGATTCGATCCAGACCATGTACAGCCGCGAGGTGGGATCGGCCCCCGGCTCCGTGACCCAGGTCCGCGAGGCCAGCTCGCGCCTGCTCACCCTGGCAAAATCCACCGGTCTGCCGGTTCTGCTCATCGGCCACGTGACCAAGGACGGCGCCATTGCCGGTCCGCGGGTGCTGGAGCACATGGTGGACGCTGTACTCTACTTCGAGGGCGACCGGGGCCAGGTTTTTCGTATTCTCCGCACGGTCAAGAACCGGTTCGGCTCCACCAACGAGATCGGTGTCTTCGAGATGAAGGAGAGCGGGCTCGCCGAGGTGGCCAATCCCTCGGCCCTGTTCCTGGCCGAGCGGCCGGTCAACGTGCCCGGCTCGGTGGTCCTGCCGAGCCTGGAGGGGACCCGTCCCATCCTGGTGGAGGTCCAGGCCCTGGTCAGCCCGTCCAGTCCCGGCTCGGCCCGGCGGACCGCCATCGGCGCCGATCCGCAGCGGCTGGCCCTGCTCACCGCGGTCCTGGAGAAAAAGGTCGGGGTCACCCTCTTTGACCAGGATATCTTTCTCAATATTGCCGGCGGCATCCGGGTCGATGAACCGGCACTGGACCTGGGCGTGGTGGTGGCCCTGCTGTCGAGCCTGTTCGAGAAGGTGGTGGATCCGGCCACCGTGGTCTGCGGCGAGGTGGGACTGGCCGGCGAGATCCGGGCCGTGGGCCAGATGGCGCTGCGCCTGCGCGAGGCCGCTCGCCTGGGTTTCACCACCTTCCTGATGCCCGAGTCCGGACAGCGGCAGCTCGAGGGTGCGGCAGGGGCCGGCATGCGGGTGGTGCCGGTACGCACCGTGCAGGAACTGGTGGAACGACTTTTCCATTCAACGTAGGAGGAACAGATGGATTTCCGACTTCACTTCGAGAAGGCGTGGCAGGTCTTCACAGCGCATCTGGCACCACTGCTGCTCTCTACCCTGGTTCTGACAGTGATCACCATGGTCACCTTCGGGATCATGGCTCCGGTCTGCATGGCCGGTTACATGCAGTCACTGCTGCTCGCCCTGCGTGACGGCCGCAGGCCCGAGGTCCGGGATCTGTTTTCCCATATGCGGCTCTTCTTTCCCCTGCTCGGTTTCTCCATTGTGCTGGTGCTGCTCATTTTTGCCGGTTTCGCCCTCCTGGTTGTGCCGGGCATCATCGTGGTGCTGGCCATCTCCTTTGGTCTGCTCTACATGCTGCCACTGATGACCGACCGTTCCATGGGGCTTGTGGACGCGGCCCGGGAGAGCATCCGCATGGCCATGGAGCCCCCGCTGGCAGAGCAGCTTGCCGTGGTTGCCGTCTACCTGGTCCTGAACTCCATCGGCAATTCCACCGGCATCGGCCTGCTGTTCACCCAGCCCTACGGCACCCTCTTCGTGCTTTCGGTGTACGAGGTGAAACGGCGGCGCCTGCTGACCGGACCCGGGACCCCTCCCACCCCTCCCTCTCCATGATTCATCTGTCCAGGCAATCTTCTGTCAGGGAAGTCGAGCTTTTTTTTCATCGAGGTAGCTGCATGGATTTTCTCGCGAGGCTGCGCCGTTTCGAGGAGGATGGTGTTGCCGTGTACATCGACCCTGCCCATCCGGACTGGTTCGTGCCATCCAGCCGGGCCGACAGGCTGCTGGCCCTGCTCTGCAGATACGGCGATCGTGATGCGGCGGCCATCGCGTTCTGCGCCGGCGAACAGCAAGGAGACCTTGATCAGGCCCTGCGCGACAGCGACCGTCTGCTCCGCCTCCTGGACGGTCCACCGCCCGCACCTTACAGGGGCCGGGCCGCCACCCTGCGGCTGAACAGGCTGAAGGAGGTGTGGTTCCATCTGACCGATACCTGCAACCTGAGCTGCCGCCACTGCCTGTTTTCCTCGTCACCGGGCCGCACCGCCGCCCTGGCACCGGCAGAGCTCGGCCGGGCCCTGGCAGAGGCACGGCATGCCGGCTGCCGCCTTTTTTATTTCACCGGCGGCGAACCCTTTGTCTATCCGGACCTGCCCGCCCACATCGGGCGTGTTCTCGAGGCAGACCCGGGTGCCCATGTGGTGGTGCTCACCAACGGCCTTCTCCTGCGGAAGCACCTCCCTCAACTGCTGGCCCTTGACAGGGAACGGCTGCACCTGCAGGTGAGCCTGGACGGCCTGCGCCAGGCCCACGATCACCTGCGGGGCCGGGGCAGCTTCGACCGCCTGCAGGAGAATCTGGCTGCAGCCCGTGCCGGCGGCCTGGCCTTTACCGTCTCTGTCGCCGCCAATGCCGGCAATGCGAAGCAGCTGCCGGAGATCGCCCGCCTGGCCGCGGAGGCCGGGGCCAGCGGTCTGCATCTCATGTTCCATTTCATCCGCGGCAAGGGATCGGAGCAGCAGTTCGTGGCGCCGGACGCGCTTTTTCCCCATCTCCGGGAGACGGCGGCGGTCTGCCGGCGGCTCGGCCTGGTCCTGGACAACCTGGAGGTCCTCCGTTCCCAGATCTTCACCATGCCCGCCACCCGCCATGACCAGAGCAACATGGCCTGGGAGTCGCTGGCCGTGGGGCCGGACGGGATGATCTATCCATCGCCTGCCCTGGTCGGCGTCTCCGACCTGGCCTGCGGCCACCTGGATCAGGGCCTGGAACAGGTCTGGCGCACCTCGGCCGTACTCGAGCAGATCCGAGCCAGCTCCCTGGCCGACATCGAAGGGTGGCAGGACGATCCCTTCTCTTTCTTGACCGGTGGTGGCGACCCGGACCACTCCTTTGTCGCTTCCGGCTCCCTTGTCGGTCGCGACCCCTACCTGCCGCTCTACAACCGGCTGGTGCTCTGGCTCATCAGTGAACAGGCCCGCCGTTATCCTGACCAGGGACTGTTCCGGTTGCGCATGGGAGATCTGCTCCACGACTGCGCTCTGCCGGAGGAGGATGGCAGTGCCGTCCGTCTGACCCATTGCAACTGTGTACTTTCCCTGGCCGATCGGGATGCCCGCAACCTGGTGCGGGAGTTCTATGGAGGCGCTGCCCGCCGGACCAACATCGATATCGTCAATCCCTTTGCGCCGACGGACGACGCCGGGTTTGTCCCGGAGCAGTCGGTGAGCCGGTCGTATGGCTGCGGCAGTCCGGTGCGGGACGCTGCACCCCGGGCGGGCGAGACCCTGGTCGATCTCGGTTCGGGCAGCGGGGTGGAATGCTTTCTCGCCGCTGCCGAGGTGGGGGCGGCAGGCCGGGTCATCGGTGTCGACATGACCGAGGCCATGCTGGAGCTGGCCGAGTCGTCGCGGCGGCAGGTGGTTCAGGAGCTGGGCTACGACAACCTCGAGTTCCGCAGGGGATTTCTCGAGGCGATTCCCCTGGCCGACGGGACGGCTGATGTGGTGATCTCCAACTGCGTGATCAATCTCAGCCCGGACAAGCGGCAGACCTACCTGGAGATTTTTCGTATCCTCAGGCCGGGCGGCCGGATGGTGATCGCCGATATCGTCACCGACGGGCGGGTCGATGCCGCGATCCGTAATTCGGGCCGCTTCCGGGGCGAGTGCCTGGGTGGTGCCATGCGGCAGCAGGACCTGGTGCAGATGCTTGCGGACTGCGGCTTCACATCGCTCTTTATTCATCGAAGGCTGCCCTACCGCCAGGTGGGCGGGCACCGGTTCTTTTCCCTTACCTACGAGGCCCGCAGGCCGGAGCAGGCCGGGGCGGCGGGTACGGTACGGGCCATGTACCGCGGTCCGCACCAGGGCATGGTGACCGAATCGGGTGTCTGTCTCGAGCGGGGGCAGGTGGTGCGGATCGCTTTCGGCGAGGCGGCGCGCTGTGAGGAGTCCGTGTTTCTGCTGGACGAGGCCGGTGTGGTGACCAATGTCGGGCAGGGGAGCGGCTGCTGCGGCAGGCCGCCGGAGGCGGCGGAGGAGACGGGCAGGGAGAGGAGCCGGGTGGTGCCCATCCGTCGCCACCGGCAGGGGTGCATGGTCTGCGGGGAGGAGTTGCTCTATGACAACGAGCCCCGGGAGCGGCGCTGTCACTTCTGCGGCTCCAGCGGCAGGGTAAGCGTGGTCTGCCGGCAGGGCCACTATATCTGCGATCAGTGCCACCAGGAGGAGGCCCTGGCCGTGATCAGGCATATCTGCACCACAAGCCGCGAAGAGGACATGATACAGTTGCTGACCACGATCCGCAGTCATCCGGCCGTGCCCATGCACGGACCGGAACACCACGCCATGGTTCCCGGGATCATCCTTGCCGCCTACCGCAACAGTGGCGGCAGCATCGGCAGCGAAACCATTGCCACCGGCATCGAGCGCGGGGCCGGGGTACCCGGCGGGGCCTGCGGCTTCTGGGGCAGTTGCGGTGCCGCCGTCGGTGCCGGTATTGCCG
>Ga0256840_1004369_pt1 | contig 10649 bp, 8 predicted proteins | sample 355202metaG_FD_185969 | JGI IMG/M metagenome (GOLD analysis project Ga0256840, IMG submission 185969) | Hydrothermal vent microbial communities from Mid Atlantic Ridge, Atlantic Ocean - 355-202 | ecosystem: Environmental > Aquatic > Marine > Hydrothermal vents | place: Atlantic Ocean: Mid...
TGCGATCAAATATTTTACCGAGTTCGCCAAAGCGACCCTAGATCAAAAACTCGTTTCAAACGCCATGCGTGCGATCGATCGATGCAAACAAAAATCAGATTTCGCACTCTAAACACCTCGAAAACATAGGGACTATGGATATTCACCAGCTAGAAAGTTGTACCTCGACGAACGACCTTGCCTTGAATGCTGTTGAAGGAAAAAACGGGGAAACCTGGATCGCTTTCGCACAAACGGCGGGACGTGGGCGTCGGCATAAAGGCGTTCGCCGAACGTGGTTTTCGCCACCCGATTCAGGCGTCTATTTTTCAATTTTATTAAAACCGAACTGCAAACCCGCCCAAATTAGTGGCCTCACTTTGGTCGTTGGTGCGGCCTTATGCGAGTCCTTGAGAAGCCACGAAATCGATGCGTGGTTGAAATGGCCTAATGACGTTTTTGTCGGAACAAAAAAACTGGCGGGCGTTTTGACGGAAGGCTCAACCAGTGGAGGAATGCTTGAGCGCATTGTGATTGGCGTGGGCATTAACGTAAATATGAGCTCTGATGCAATCCCGGACGAGCTCCTCGGTAATGTCACGTCAATGCTAATGGAAACAGACGTGCCCACATCCATTGATCGCTTGCAAGTGGCCTTGGATGCAAGAAGGACCATTTTGGAAAAATGTGATCTCTTTTTTAAGAAGGATTTTGCCTCACTGTACGCCTATGTTGTTCGCTACGATGAAAGCAAAGGCATTGAAGTGGAGACGAATAATGGCGTTGGAAGGGCTGTGGGGATTTCGCCATCGGGGGCGCTGGAAGTCGAAAACGAAGAGGGAATGTTCAGCGTTAATGCGGGAGAGGTTAGATTTCTATTTAGAAGGTAACGAACTTATCAACGCGCTGATCTGCCCAGGTGTATTTTTCTTCGAGCGTTTGGCCGAAGGTTTTAACAATCATGATGATGAAACAGGCCAAACAGATGAGAAGAATGATGTACTCAGTAGATGTTGCGCCAGATTCATCGGAGTGTAAAGATTTTAAGATGTTCAACATAAATCGTCCTTCGTTGCTTTTAGTAAGTGCAAAGCTCAGGCCAAAAATTTATACGCGAAAATAATGAGAATTGGAAGGGTTTTTCAAGACGAATGAGACAGAAATAGCCCAAACGATTGTTCACGATCTGTAGCATGTGGGCCAAAAGCCACATTAGGGTGGGGAAGATTCTTGTGGGGTAAGGGCCGCGTCCTCCGGCTTTGGATCCAAAAGACGTGTGTATACACCCCCTTTCCATGTTAGTCGGACTCTTTTTTCTAGATCCAAAGTGTCTTGAGAAATGATCTCTTTTTCGAACAGGCGATCAAGTAAGATATCTGTTCGTTCCAAAAAATAAGGATTGGTTGGCGTGGATCCGCGATTCACATACCAAAGTCCTCGCCAGGGCGCGGGCTTGAGCATGGCCAAAAAGACCGATTCTTTCGGCGTAAGCTGGGTTGCACTTTTTTGGAAATAGTGTCTAGCGGCGGGACCAATCCCATAAAGATTGGGCCCAAATTCTATACAATTTAAATACAGTTCAAGAATACGATCTTTCGTTAAAACGCTTTCTATTCTCCACGCGATTAGCATTTCTTGAAACTTACGAGAGAGGGTTTTATCTCGGCTCAAAAATAGATTCTTTACGAGTTGTTGGGTGATCGTTGAGCCTCCGTAAACGAAACGACCTTCATCGAGATTTCTTCGTAAAGCCCGTTGGATAAGCGCGAAATTAATTGCTTTACCTGTATAAAAATTAACTTGTTCGCTGAGGTAGGCCGCGCCGCCGACGTGTTTGGGTAAGGCACTAATATTTACATAATTGGTCGTTCCAGGCCCAACGACAATTTTTTTACCTTCGTCAACTTCTTTGACAGACTTTCGGAATTTTTTATTCAACCAATCAACATCCCTTTTTGAGTCGCTTTTCTTTGGGAGTTCCACGTCTAATTTTTGCTCAGAGGCGAGGCTTTGGACGATGCAGTTTTTGTAACCTTTTATACTAAGTAGGGTTTCTTGAGGGCGAGAGTGAAAGTAGTTGATATGGAGTTTAAGTTCGGCTTCTCCGGAAAGAGAGGCCTTGCTTAAGGGCCCCCAAAGCGACTTTGGAAACGCGTCAAAATAGTCTTTGCAAGGTTTTTTCTCGCCTTCGATTTGGAGCGTTAAGGCAAGGTCTTTGGACCATCCAGAAAGGTTTAGCTGGGTGGATAAGACAAGCGGGCCGGCGTAAAGAAAGCCCGAGTTTAGGACTTCAAAGGTGGACGTGTTTACTTTCCCCTTGAGGGCGATTGCGAGTTCGATTTTATCGAGCCCATTCTCGGAAACGCCTTCCATATCAAGGACGCCATCTTTCCAAGCGAGGCTTAGCGCGTAGTCAAGGGTTTGGTCGATGCCCATTTTAAAGGGGGTTCTTAGTCGAAAAGAAGCGGTGAGTAGACCGTCCAATTTTCCCGAGGTTCCGCGGTTGGGTAACAATGACCGTCCCGAGGGCATTCCTGGAAGTTCGCCGAGTCGAACATCGTGCAGCTTGGCTTGAAGTTGGTAAATCGTTTTCGCTTTGGGATTGATAATTCCATTGGCGCGAAGTTGGCCGTTGGCAACGGACCCCTCAAAAGAGAGCTCGCCTTTATTCCATTGTCCTCGCGCTTTTTCGATCACCCTGATGCGTTTCTCGCCGTGCGATAGAGACAAGGAAAGATCTGAAAACCCAATTTCTAGTGCGTCTAATAATGCCAGTGGAGAGACCAGCGGGGCGCTGGATAATTCTACGCCAGATGCATTTTTGTGTTGTAATAAGGCGCGTAAAGGTGCGGTATCAAGGTTGATGTCTACACCGTGGAGTTCGAAGCTAGGCGATCCATCGGGCGCATTTTTTAGGCTGATCTTTTGGGTTTTAAAGGCCACGCCTTTTCGCTGAATATGTAGGTTATTGAGAGCGAGGGTGGCTTGTTTTTTACGGGGTTGAAGATCGATATCCACATGCCCTAGTTTAAAGGTGTTGCCGAGAATATTTATATCAAACACCTTTTTGTTTTTTGGCGACAATGTGATGAAAAGCCGGGATTGATTTTCAACTTTCCCGCCCACCTCGATGTCATATTTTTCCCCTAAAGCGCGAACGAGGAGGTTGCCCTCAACGGGTCCATCTGGATCGATGGTCAGCGAGGTTATCCTCAATGAATGCCGTTTAAAACGTATCAGAGAGTCATTGATAATAACCTTGGGAAGTTCTAAATCAGCGAAAGGGTTTTGCGTTTTTTGGGGTTTTTTCTTATTTTTCTTCTCTTTCTCTTTCTTTGCTTTATTGATTTTACAGTCGCCTTTTTCAACCAAGAGGGCATCGATTTTTGGCACATCAGAGGCGAGAGAAAGAAGGTTGATCTCGACCTCGATTCGATCGAAATCACATTGTAGTTTTACCCCTTTTTTGGATAGAAGGAGATGTAGTTTGTTAAAAGCGACGCCACTTAAAGAGTAGTCAAGTTTACCATAGGAAAGTTCGACGCCCCTATTTCTCAATTTTTTTAGGACCTGCTTCTCTTTAGATGCAATGAGATTTGGCGCAATCAAAAAGGAAAAGGCCAAAAAGCCGATGACCGAGAGAAGACAGAATCCGCCAAAGATTTTCCAGAATTTGGACATGTTAAAAGATTGCATGTGTATTTACTATGTTCAAAATATCAAAGGCTCCTTTGTGTATTCGTAAAAGGCAGAAAGCCGATACGATCGCCAGGCTGCATTTTTAAGAAATCGATACCCTCGGAGATGAACGCGATCCCATGCGGCGTCCTTTTGTAGTCACCGAAGGTGGCTCGAAACCGGACTTTTTCTTCTTCGATTTCGTTTTCATCGTCGTATTCAAAACCAATCATGGCTTTTCCGTCAGGATCTGAGCCTTCGTACTTTCCAATAAAGGTTTCCCAACTTACTTGTTGTGTCGCCAGACAGCTTTGCGTGCGTACACGAAAAGTGGGACCACCATCAAAGGGATCGATGCTATGGTCGTAGCGAAATCCGATGCGTTCTAACATGCGTTTGACAGGTTGGGTGGGCTCGCCGACGGATCCAATAAGATTGCGTACTTTTTCAGGAAGCAGAGATGTATAAATGGGGGTGGATGGAAATAGGCGGCGAATAAAATCGACGTTCTCTCGACTGAGTTTATCGGCTTGAAGGTAGTCGATGCCAGTAAACTGGTAACCGAGGGCGTCCCAAAGCGAACTTGTGCCGTCCTTGTTTAGAGGAGGGAGAAGTTCTGCGACGATTTCATCTCGAAAGCGATCAGGTCGCATGCCGATATAGAGAAAGCGAACGAAGGATAGAAGCTTTCCGAGCCGCAGGTCGTGGCCGCGAAAATCGGGGTGGAGAATAAGGCCACCGATTTCTGTTGGTCCATCGTAATTGAATTGTAATTCGAGGAGTTGGTGAACAAAATGGCGCTTCAGATGCGGTGAATATCGTTCTTCTGTGCGAATGCCAAAGTAGACAGCTGGTCGCTCATAGGTACCGTGTTGGGCAATGATCATGGCGGTGCCAATCACCCGATCTGCGGGAACGTCTCTGAGGACGAAGACGTATTCGCCTTCGGTGCCGGATGTTTTTTTCCCAAAGCTATCGCGACTTTTTTTTATGATCCGCTTCAAGGTTTCGCTGTTTGCGGGGAGATTGAGAGTATTTAGGCGGCTCGCCAATTCTTCAAGATCGGAGATATCTGAAGGACGAACTTCTCTTAAAAGGAACATTGTTTCAAACTTGGGTGTTAAAGAGGTGGTATATGCACAAAAGGTGCGTATACTTTATATACGCTGAGTTTAGTTTGGCGTCCAAAATTTTTTCGAAGGAGAAAAATATGAAGTCATTTTTAACTCAAGTACAAACGATTGCCAGAACGGCAAGGCATAGTAAGAAAGTCAAAAATTTTGTGGGTGTGGCGCGTATCGTAGCGATGGGTCCGGGAAAAGAATTGGCAACAATTTGCGGAAGAGCAGGCGTTGCGGGCGCGGTTGTTGACGCTGGAATGGGCGGCGTCCACGCCGCGAATGCATTTCGAAAAGGCGAAATTGACGCTAAACAAGCAGGGATTCATGTTGCAGCTGAAGCAGGTTGCGGGTTCGTTACCTCGGCCTCGGGTACGGCTGGAACACTGGCGATATATATGGTGACGGGAAGCCTTGGACCGGCGGCCTTGGTGATGGGAATGGGCGCGTCGATGGGCTCACGTTATCTTTACCGACGTTTTGTTGGAGATACTTTGCCGGTCAAAGCGGCTCCACCTGAAAATAATTCCGGCAATTCCGGTGATGACTTTGAAAATATCGGGCCCAAATAGCCTTTTTGCCTTTGATCCTTTTCTAAACGACGCAAATCTCGATTCTGATTTACGTTTTTTTCCCCTAAAAACTTGCAAAGACGCACCATTGCTTGACCGCCCTTAAACACGGTGATAATTAGCTCGGTCGCACTAGATTTCCGATTTTCAAGAAGTTGCGGCCTTCTTGAACCGGTTCGACCTTCGGGGTTCGGCCGGCAACTAAGCTTGAGGTATGTATTATGGAAAGCCTTCCCATCATTATCGCCGTTGTAGGTGTTATCGCTACAATTTTTGCCTATGTATTTGGGTCCCATTCGGCCGATACAAAAGTGCTTGCGCTCAAAGAAAAACTCGATGATTCAAACGCAACATCGAAACCAAAGGCTTCGGTAAGCAAAAAAGCGCCGAAAAAGAAGAAGACCCAACAAAAGAAAGCCGTTAAAACGGAGGATTCAAAAAAATTATCCGAGGTAAAAGACAGTTTAAAGAAACTAAAAGGGCAGCTACACAGCGCAAAAGATGAGATCAAATCTCTCAAAGAAGATGCCAAAAAACGTAAGAAAACCTCGCGGAATACCAACGCGAAGAAAAATTCTGACGTGATTTTTTCTCTACGAGAAGAAGTCGGTGAATTAAAAAGTGCGCTTGAAAACGCGAAATTAAAAACGAAAACCAAAGCGAGAGAAAAGGCGCCTGTTGAAAAAACAATTGAAACCGAGGGTCTGGATGATGCTTCAAAAAAGATCGTTGATGAAATCGAAGCTCAACATCGCGAGAAACTTAAAAAAGTAAACGATAAGCATCGAAAGTTGGAAAAAGAAAGCAAATCGAAATTACGTAAAGCCTCAAGTAACGTCGATAAACAACGTCGACGTGCAGACAATAACGATCGCGCCTACAAAATTACCCAACGTCAAGTTGATGTTTTACAAGAGCGTATTGCCTTCTTGGAGAAAGGAGAAAACGCGGTACAAATCGCAGCACCCGGACTCGTCGACGCAAGTACGCAACCTAAAACGAAAAAGCTTCCAGCAACCAAAGCGCCTGAGTCGATGGTAGAGGAGATCGACGACGCCGTACCGGGCGGATTAGAAGCACCTTCAGAACCGACGACGATTGAAATGTCCCCCGATCTTGCCGACGAGTTGTTCAAGCCTTCTACTGATGAATCCGACATTGCGAGTCCATCTTCGATTGCCGAAGAGTCAACGCGTCAGACGCTACGTTTGGACGATGTTCGGATGACAAATCAACTTGAGATTCCCGACATGAAAAAATCCCTCGCCGAGCCCTCGGCTGTGGATGAAGCGTGGGCCGAGTTTGACGTTGATTAATTAAGAGTGGATCTGTTTCTGAGGTATTTTCTTTCTTTGTAGTCGCATATCCCGGCACGGGCCTACAAGTCACTTTCCATTCCTCAGAAAATGATCACACTAATTAATTAAAGGAAACTTCGAAAGTAGTAGGAAGATCGCTTGATCTGCCTATTTTTTTTAACTACTAAGACTCAAATATTGGATAAACTAACGCGCCACGTGTATTAACAGACGTAGTGGTATCAAATCGGAAAATAAATGAAAAAATATCTTGGGCTCTTTTACCTCTCTTTTCTCGTCGCGTGTGGCACTGATGCGCCATCTACGACGGTAAACAATACCGTGATCAAAATTGACGGTGGGACCGATCCAGTGGATATGAAAGGTGAGGCCGATGTGGGAAGCGACGTTGAGGAAGACGCATCTACACCATCCGATATGGGAGAGGACCCAACCGAGTGTACTAAGAATTCGGACTGTAAAGCGGGCCAGATGTGTACCTTCGATCCTATGAGCGGAAAGTCGTTTTGCACCACCACCGGTGGAGGCATGAATGGCGACGCGTGTACCGATGGAAGTCAGTGTGCATCGGGCGTTTGTTTAAACGAAGCCTGCGCAGACTTGTGCGCCCAAGAGGCTGATTGCCCCGCCGGATTCACCTGTACATCGCAGAGCGTTCAAACCGCCAACGGAAGCGTAGATATTTCAGCGTGCACGAAAGAAGTCACGCCGTGTTTAGCAACCGCAGATTGTCCCAATGGTTTGGTCTGTGTCTACAATCTAAACGACGGATTTGAATGCCAAATGCCGACCGGAAATGGGGATGTTGGCGATGCCTGTGCAATGAACACCGATTGTCAGTCTAACCTTTGCGTGGATAACCTTTGTTCTGCACCTTGCCAGCGACCGAGCGATTGTTCGACCGATGGAAGTTTCATTTGTGTGTCCAAACCCATTACGACGGTCAACGGAACAGTTGATGCGAACGTTTGTGTTCCCAAACCAGCATCGCAATGTTTGACCGATTCTGATTGCGCGGCGCCTGAGCGATGCGTTGCAACGCGATCTGCAACCGATATTGAATTTCAGTGTGGAACGCCAAATGCGGGCGGCCAACCTTCGGGCGCGGCTTGTGGAAGCGATATCGACTGTAGTCAGAACCTGTGTGTGAATAATATTTGTGCCGGACCTTGCCAAGGAAATGGCGATTGTTCGAGCGCTGATGCGACCTGCGAACTTGTGAACGTCGATGTTGGAAACGGGAATACCGATTCCGTACAGATCTGCACGCCGCCTATCGTTTGCGATGAAAAAGCAAAATGTCGTGTTAACGAAACGTGCTACATTCGTGCCTCTCAAGCGGCGACAGATCTTTTCTGCCGTCTCCCGAACGTGGGCGCAGGTTCCTTGGGTCAGGTGTGCTCGATTGCTCTTGAATGCGCATCAAACTTTTGCTTAGACACCCGCTTTAGAAACGTCTGTACAGAGGTTTGTAACGATAACGCAGATTGTAATGTCGCTGGGTATAGCTGCCAGGCTTTTACCTTCGATGATGGAACGAACGCACAGATTTGCCAACCCACAACTCCTCCAAGTTGTAACTCCAACGATGATTGTGTAGCGGGAACGATTTGTTCTTTTGTCGAGAACACGGCGACCAGTGTAGTGGAAACACTTTGCGTTCCTTCAACCGGTGGCGACGCGGCCGGTGTGGGATGTCAGAGCAATGATGATTGCGCGAGCCTTCTCTGTCTTGATGGGTTCTGCAGCGCGCCTTGTGCGGACGCCAACCAATGCCCAGCGGCCCAATTATGTCAGGCCGAGAATGTGACGATTGGGAATAGCAACGGAAATATTTCGCTTTGTAAAACGCCTCCAGAGATAGCATGTAGTGACGCTAGTGAATGTACCGATGGCGTGCGCATTTGCTCTTTAGGACGTGACGCGATGGGAAATCTGGCTGGCTTTTGTGCCTTCCCCAACGTGGGTGGCGCTCAAATGGGAACCACGTGTGCGGCGCCGTCGGATTGCCGAGAAAACGTGTGCCTACTTAACATTAACGATCGCTGTTCGGTGGTTTGCAATGACGACGCTGATTGCGCTGTCGGACTCGGGTGCACAACTTACGGCGACGTTGGTTTTTGCAATAAGGTTTGTGCCGACAACGGTGATTGTAACGGCGGTGAAATCTGCACGATCAACTCAGATGTGATCGCAAACGACGTCGATTTGGTTTGTCAAAACGCGAATGCTGGCGGCGGCGATCTCGGCGACGTGTGTGCCTCGGGCGCAGATTGTTCAAACGGACTTTGCCTCACCACGACCTCATTCACTCAGACGATGTGTACAACAAACGCACAGTGTGGAATGGGTGAAACCTGCGAATGTCCTGTTGCTCAACCGAACTGTATGAGTGGAAAGCTGTGCGCGAGCCAAGAGCAACTTTGCACCAATCTTTGTAACGATAATGGCGATTGTTCAGCTGGCGTGATGGGCAATCCTTTAACGAATTGTTCATCCAATACTGTTGTCCAGCTTCCCAATGGGCAAGGCACGAAAACCTTGGCGACCTGCGCTCAACCTTAAGCCGAGGATCTATCCGTTTTGGATAAATCCCAAGATTCCCGACCGAAACATCGCAACCGCGATGGCCGCTAAAAACAACGACATTACTTTTCCGAAGGCTTTTGAAACCGAGGGATTGATATAGGTTTTTAGTTTATCGGAGTAGTGCAACATCGCGCCAATAATAACCAAGTTGGCGACCAACATCAGCAAAGTTAAGAGGCGCCCATGTTGGTCTGCCAGAACCACAGCTGCTGTCATCGTTGCTGGGCCGACAATGAGCGGCGTGCCCAAGGGTACAATTCCCACGTCATCCACATTGGCGGTTTTACGTTTCTCACTTGAGAAGACCAAATCGTAAACGGCGATAAGAAGTAGAATGATTCCGCCCGCAACACGAAGATCGTCAACGGTGATCGAAAGGAATCGAAACAAGGCTTGTCCGGCGATGATCAATACAAGAGCGATAAAGAAGGCTGTAAGTATGGCCTTTCGTGCAAGTTCTCGCGAACTTTTGACGGACATATCATCGGTCATCGACAGGAAAATGGGCAACACTGTAAGCGGTCCCATGGCAACAAATAATGGAACAAAAATTTCGAATAAGGAACTCATAAACACCTCACTTTTGAGCGCCCCATCTAGGCTTGTTTTCGCTAGAAAACAATAGTTTTGTGATTTATTTTTTCGGCTTCTGAAAAGCCGCTTTGAGCGGTTATTAGCAAATGATGCAAGTGGATCAAAAGAAAGAAAAACAAAATCAATATTTCAAACAACCCACAAGCAAAATTAAAAACCCTCACCCTAACCCTCTCCCAAAGGAGGGGACAGAACTCCCTGGGTTGGGTTGAGGCTACCTTGACGGTACCCTCGAAGATCGAAGCAAACCCGATCAAATCCAGCACCGAGAATACGCTCGATCATAAAAGCGCGATTGGGATGATTCAGAAAGCGTAGCTGTTCTTCCGGCGAAGTCTCGATTCGCGCAAGTCCGTCGTGGTGGCGGATCCGAAATTGTAGAAATTTATTTTCCATCAACGCATCTTCAGCGATTTCAATCATTTGTAATCGTTGAAAGGTTACCGATAATCCGTGGGGAATTCGAGAAGATAAACACGCCTTTGCGGGTCGATTCCAGCAACTCAGTCCTAGATTTTTTGCGAGCTCTCGAACTTCAGATTTGGTAAACTGGTGTACTAAAAGAGGTTGATATATTTTCCGATCAGACATGGCTTTTAAGCCTGGGCGATGATCGCTCAAGTCGTCGATGTTGGTACCCGAGGCAACGATATCGACGGAAACTTTGGCGGCCATTTCTTTGAGTTTATCAAAGCGCATAGACTGGCAAAAAAAACATCGAGCGGAGGTATTGGCGACGAAGTTATCATCTTCGAGTTCGCTAAAGGCCATGATTTCGTGTCTTATGCCGATCTCCTCGA
>Ga0256840_1004370_pt1 | contig 10648 bp, 6 predicted proteins | sample 355202metaG_FD_185969 | JGI IMG/M metagenome (GOLD analysis project Ga0256840, IMG submission 185969) | Hydrothermal vent microbial communities from Mid Atlantic Ridge, Atlantic Ocean - 355-202 | ecosystem: Environmental > Aquatic > Marine > Hydrothermal vents | place: Atlantic Ocean: Mid...
TGATGCTGCCAAACGGGCTGCTGTTCTAACACCAGAGCACTTAGAAAAATCTAAAGAACTTTTGGCGGGTATAAAGCCCATGACAGCGGTCTTTGATTCTAACTACATTAAAAATATTAGCGGTCCCAATACCAAGAGCTACCAAACGAAATGGGAGGCATCTTTACTACTTCAGGATGATATTAAAAATTTCATCCTAGATAATGGGTGTGATCGTGCGGTTTCAGTTTGGTGTGGATCGACGGAACGCTATGTTGAAATCAGTGAAGTTCATCTCACCATTGAAGCGTTTGAAGAAGGATTGAAAAATAACGATCCCGCGATCGCACCTTCGATGATCTATGCACATGCCCTTCTAAAATCGGGCATTCCAATGGCCAATGGTGCCCCTAACCTCGCGTTAGATTGCCCCGCCATTATTCAGCTCGCCGAAAGAGAAGGCGTGGCTATTGCCGGTAAAGATTTCAAAACAGGCCAAACTCTCATCAAGACAATCGTTGCTCCCGGTTTGGCAGCACGTTCCTTGGGTGTAAGAGGTTGGTACTCAACCAATATTTTGGGCAATACGGATGGTGCAGTTTTGGACGATCCGGAGTCCTTTAAAACGAAAGAGAAAAGCAAGCTTTCTGTTCTCGAATCAATCTTGGACAAAGATGCAAGCCCTGATCTCTATGGTAACATGTGCCATAAAGTTCGCATCGATTACTATCCACCAAGAGGCGACAATAAAGAAGGTTGGGATAATATCGATATCTTTGGATGGATGGGATACGATATGCAAATCAAAATCAATTTCCTTTGCAGAGACTCCATCTTGGCTGCCCCTCTGGTTCTCGATCTTGCCCTCCTCATGGATGCTGCAAATCGCGCCAAACTTTCCGGCATTCAAGAGTGGTTGTCGTTCTTTTTCAAAGCCCCACAAACGTCGGATGGCAAGTTTCCAGAACACGATCTGTTTAACCAACGCACCATGCTTTTTGACATGTTACACAGTTTTGTCGAAGAAGATGTGCTTCCCGAAGTTGGGGCTGGCGCTGCAGAATGAAAAATCTAAGTTCGATATTACTTCTCTGCCTTCTCGCTTTTTCATGCTCCGAAGAGGAGACATCGAACAACGGGAAGACAAACAACACGACTTCCCAAACGACCCAAACCAACGGGACAGCGTCGACCAATAATGGCACGACGACGAACGCGAAAACGACAAATGGTTCGACAGGCTCTACCACCCAGACCACGCCTCTTCCTGATGCGCATGACTTTACATGTGCGCCTTTTACGGCTGAAGGGGAACTCGATATTGTCGCCGGTGATTGGGATATTAAAGATCTATGCTTTTTTGAAAACCCCTTCGGCGCTTTCAATAGGTTTTGTTCGGATCTTATCTTTACAGACTTTAACGTGACCCAGACCGAAGGAAAAGTGATCGTCGATCTTCCTTACTTTGCATTGGTAGATTTCTCGAAAGTTGAAGTCGATATTTTCATACCCAAAGCTTGTGCTGAGAAACTCGGCCAAGGAACTTGTGAGGGGACCAAGGCTCGGATTGATAGTTTGATCAGTGCCGATGTTGTATGCGTGGACGCCAATGCGGCCGATTGCGAATGTACAATTAAGGGCGAATTCGGAACGCGACGAACAGGGACGCTCGAATTTCTTTCTTCAGGAAAACTAAAAACCTGGGAATTTGATGATATGGGTAGGGTGGTCGAAGACCAGATTCAATTTGCCCTACAAGCTCAAAAAGGCGTTTTTGCGACAGGCAAAAACATGGATATCCTCGAAGTTGAAAAAGGAACACCCTCAACTTCTTGTGAAAAATACTGCATGACCTTCTTGGCGGCATGTAACAAATCACCTGATGTTGATGCTTATACTGGACTTGCAGATTGCATGACCCAATGCGCAACTTTTTCAGAAAGCGGAATGATAAGCGCAGATGATACCCTCGAGTGCCGACTCGACGAGGCCAGGAAGGGGGCCGATGGAAACGATCCAACCAACTTTGCAACCCATTGTCCTAACGCCCAGAAGAATCCGACAGACGTCTGTACGCAAAAATAAACTTGGCGAATAGAATCGGGGGATTAACTTCATTCTGAGGTACTGACTATGTTTGGAAAAATGCCGCGTTGGCGACTGTTTAAAATTTGGGGCAATGAAATTTTCATGGAACCGGTTTTCCTCGCCTTAATCGCATTCTTTGTGTTCAGTGGTGTGAATAACTCGGCCCAACTGGTCAGTGGTTTACTCATTGCGCCAGTGTTGTTTTTCGGCCTTCTTTGGCACGAATTAGGACACGCCATTACGACGAAGAAAATGGGGTATGGCAATAGCCAAATCGTCATGCAAGGGATGGGAGCGGTTGCAATCAGTCGCCGGCCGGCAAATACACCTCCCAAAAAAGCAGCCCTTATCAGCGTAATGGGACCTCTTTTTAGCCTTTCCATTACTTTGGTTTTTGGACTTATCTACGCCTTTGTGCCCATGGGAGAAATTCCTCTATTGAAGGAATTCGTTTACAAAATGGCGATGTATAACGGCGTTTGGGCGGTTTTTAATTTGCTACCCATCAATCCTCTCGACGGTGGACATATTATGCTCGCCGGATTCAGAGGCCTGTTTAAAAATGACAGAAAAGCCTATCTCACCACTGCCTATGTCTCGCTTGGTGTTCTGGCCGTCTTGGCCCTTGTCGCCAATGCCTACATCGGTTTTATGGGAATCATTATCGCTGTGATGGTAGGGTTCACCAATATCCAGATCATTCAGCAACTCAAGTCATAGTTCTCAAAACATTAGACTTCAAAGAAAAGATGGGGTAATCAGGACGAAATATCCCTAATTTCGGCCGCGATAGATGTCGTGAAAGAATGGTATTTTGAAGGAATCAAAAATGATAAAAAAAGTACACATGATTTCACTCGGTTGTCCGAAGAATCGTGTCGATTCAGAAGTAATGGTTGGTTTATTGAATTCCGACGAAGCTTTTGAGGTCGTCGCCGACATTGACGAGGCTGATGTGGTGGTCGTGAATACCTGCGGTTTTATTGACGCTGCTAAAGAAGAATCTGTGGATACGATTTTGGAAATGACCCAGCGTAAAGCCGACGGATTGCTTCGCGAAGTGGTCGTGACGGGATGCCTGAGTCAGCGCTATCACGAAAGTCTTGTCAAAGAAATTCCGGAGGTCGATACTTATCTGGGGACAAATACCTTTACTGCGATTAACGATGTTCTTCATGGACGCGTGAAAGAAAAAGCGTTGATCACCCCAGGCTCCTTTATTATGGATGCCAACGTGGCGCGTCCAAATACGATTCGTGGTGGAACAGCCTACCTGAAAATTTCCGAGGGATGTTCACGCTCGTGTAGCTTTTGCGCCATACCAGGTATTCGTGGGAAGCAAGTCAGTCGAACCTTGGATGATGTCGTTAAAGAGTCGCGAAAGCTTGTTGATTCTGGTGTGAAAGAAATCATTCTCCTAGCCCAAGACATGACAAGTTATGGCATTGATTTAGATCCCAAAAATAATCGTGATTATTTGATTCGCCTTTTAAGACGTTTGGATGGCGAAATCGAGGACTTGAGCTGGCTCCGTTTGCTCTACATGTATCCCTGGAATTTCACCGACGAATTACTAGATGTGTTTACTAATGCGGAGCGTCTTCTTCCTTATATCGACATGCCTTTGCAGCACGTCAGCCAAAAAATTCTGAAGTCGATGAGGCGCAATATAAAGCGCGAAAAACAAATGGATCTCATCGATAGAATTCGCGATATTGAAGACATGGTTTTACGCACCACCTTTATTGTTGGCTACCCCGGAGAAAGCGATAAGGATTTTCAGGAATTATACGATTGGGTGGAACATGTTGAGTTTGATCGTGTAGGCGTGTTTACTTTTTCTCCCGAAGAAAACACCCTCGCTGCGACCCTGGATGAGCAAGTTGAAGAACACGTGAAGCAAGAACGCTATGGGGCGCTCATGGAATTGCAGCGCGGTATTAGTGCTAGAAAAAATCGAGATTGGATAGGAAGCGTGACCGAGGTCATCGTTGATGGTATTTCGGAAGAACATGAATTGGTGTTCCAAGGACGCCACTATGGTCAAGCGCCTGATATCGACGGCGTCACTTTTCTTTCCTCCGAGCATGGCGGAAAACATCCAACGCCTGGCGATATTTTAACCGTCCAGATAGAACAAGCGACCGACTATGATTTATTGGGTATTATCATTCCCGATAAACCCCTAGATTTGAGCGGCGCAGAACTTAGTATTTCTACATCAAAGTAAAGGAGCTTACTATGATCTGGATAGATGCCGACGCCTTGCCTGGCACATGTAGAGAAATTTTATACCGTGCCGCTACACGCAGGGAAGTGCAAATCACCTTGGTTGCAAATCGTTGGCTGGAAGAACCCAAGTCAGATTATATTGCCGCAAAAATTGTTCCTCAAGGCGCAGATGAGGCCGACGACTGGATCGTTGAACAATGCAAAGAGGGTGATTTCGTCATCACCGCAGATATTCCATTGGCCGATCGTGTGGTCGAAAAAGGATGCAAGGTCCTTACACCTCGCGGCCGTGAACTCGATGGGTCCAACGTTAAAGAAGCATTGAGTTATCGTGATTTTGGACAAGATTTACGAGAGATGGGAATTCAAACCGGCGGCGCGTCACCTTTTTCTACAAAAGATACACAGAAATTTGCCAACGCTTTAGATCGTTGGCTTACGAAAAATATGTAAGCAGTCTTACCTTTCCGCGGATTTATACTTGCTTATTTTTCGTAGACGGCGCGGATCTCTTCTGCGTAAAAGTCGATGATTTTACGGCGTTTTAGCTTGCCCGATTGGGTCCGGAATTCTGGCAGATCCAGTTTTACGAATAGTACATCTTTGACTTTTTCAAAGGCTCGCAAGGGGCCCTGGATTTCTTCGAAAGAGGACAACACACGGTCTCGCATTTGCCCTCCTTCCTCAGTAATGTACTTTTCGTCGAGCTGAACCAAGGCAATATTAAAAGCTCGATTTTCTCCAAATATAAGAAGCTCCTCAATATAGGGTGAATGGTGGAGCTCTTTTTCAAGGCGGGCGGGGGCCACATATTTTCCAATCGAGAGTTTGTATTGTTCTTTAAGACGTCCCGAAATCCATAAGTATCCATCACTATCAAGGTAGCCTAAATCGCCCGTTCGAAAAAATCCCTCGTCGGTAAAAGATAGACCGGGACGATTCAAATATCCGCTCATGACCGCCTCGCCTTTTACGCAAATCTCGCCGATTTTACTGTCTTCTGAATCGACCGTGTCTTTGTGAATCTCTATGTCACAAATGGGGACGCCAACGCTTCCTGTTTTTCGCGCGTCGGGAAGGTTAAATGAAATCATCGCCGAGGTCTCCGTGAGTCCATAGCCTTCGTAAACTTGGATACCAATCGAATCCATGAAACGCGCGGTTTCGGGTGATAGCGCAGCGCCTCCGCTTACCGCATATTTTAACTCGCCGCCAAAGCGGGTCCTGACCCGATTGATGTATTTTTTTTTGTAAATCGCCTTACGAATTGAAAAAAAAACGCCCCCGCCTTTTTGACTTAGAATGTCGTCGAAGAGCTGCTTTGAAAATGCACCTTCTGAAATTGCTCGCTTTTGGACGGAGGTGTAGAATTGCGAAAAGAGGCGAGGAACGGAAAATAGAATGGTCGGCCGCACGTCGACAAGATTGGGTATGATGGTTTGAACAGATTCAGCAATTCCGATCGAGGCACCGTTTGCGCAAAGGGTAAGAAGCTCGATGATGAGTCCAAAAGAATGCGCCCAAGGTAGAAAGGATAGCGAACGATCACTTTCTTTTAAGGGAAAGCGGGTCGAAAGAGTGGCGATGGTATAGGCAATATTTTGATGAGAAAGAGGCACACCTTTGGGATCTGCGGTCGTACCGGAGGTATATAAAATAAAGGCGATAGCATCCTTGTCGACCGACTCAAACATAAGATCGTCGCCAGCCTCTTTCCACGAAAGGTCATTGAGGTTACTTTTTTTCTCGCAAACGAGACGCTCTAAAAGCTGCGTGTTTGAACATATTAAATGGGTCGCCTTCGCGTCCTCAAGAATATGCATTAAGGCCTCCTCGCTTTCACCCTCATACATGGGAACCAAGGTTGCGCCCGAAGCCAAAACAGCGAGCATGATATAGACCCATTCTTTACTATTTTTCGCGGCCAGGGCCACGATATCGTGAGGCGAAAGATCGAGCTCTTTTTTTACGCATTGGGCACGTTGAAAGACGCTCGCATAGCTCTCCCAATCAAACCCCTCAAGCCCTTTGCAACCCAAAAAACGGTGGGTAGCGAACTGGGTTTGTGATTGATTTAGAAGTTCAATAAGCGCACGTTTTTCCATTCTTGTTCCTTGGCGAGCCACATCGTATCTGGCTTATCGGAAACTTGTAAACCCCAGATCATTTTCGGGAATGAAATCCAAATTCCGGCACAATTTATAAACGCCAGCTATCTCATCCACTGAAGGAAATAGCGGTTGTCCAAAGTCGACAGCCTGCGTTAGGCTACGCCAAGAGACGCTAAAAAAACGGAGATGATGCATGGCAAAATTTACTCAATTTAACGACAACCTATTCGGCTTTTTCAATAAGGTTGGATTTCGAGACGACGAGGTTTTGGCTTCTTTAAGAAAAGAAACCCAAGCCTTGGCGCAATCGAATATGCAAATTTCGCCCGAGCAAGGCGCGATGATGTCCCTCCTTACACAAATGGTTTCCCAACCAAGCGACCTGGTAAAGGTGGGGGCGATCGAAATCGGAACCTTTACCGGCTATAGCGCGCTTTGCATCGCTCGGGGGCTGGCTAAAAATAGAACACTTATCGCATGTGATATTAACGAAGGGTGGACCGCTATCGGAAAAAAGCACTGGGAGATGGCGGGTGTGGCCGAAAAAATATCTCTATGTTTGGGGGATGCCTTAGAAACGCTCGAGAATTTGCAGCTCGATGGCACCCTTGATCTTGCGTTTATCGACGCGGATAAAACAAATTACGATGCCTATTACGAGGCTTGTTTGAAATTACTACGCCCAGGAGGGATTATTCTCGTTGATAATATCTTTTGGGGAGGAGACGTTGCCGACCTTTCTGTACAAGACCCGGATACAGTAGCGATCCGTGCAATTGCCCACAAAATCGCAGCAGACGAACGCGTAGATTGTTCGCTTATCCCCATCGCAGACGGTGTCTTCCTCGCCCGAAAAAAGTAGTACTTTCTGGGCCTAGCGGATCAGTGAACTAGGTTGGCGTTGAGTTGTAGGTTGGCGTTGAGTAGGTTGGCGTTGAGTAGGTTGGTGTTGAGTAGGTTGGTGTTGATGGAGCAAAGCGACGAAACCCAACAATCGATAACCCAAACAATCAACAAACCCAAGGGTCAAAGCGTGCATGCTTGCAAAATTGTGAGCCTTCAGCGAAGATAAATTTTTCCAATTTGGATGACTATGAAGACCAACCATTACCTTCAGGCAGGGGCTATTCTTCTCGTCAACGAGGAGGTGCCCTCCGATGTACTCAGCGATTTTGTAGTAGCAAAACAGTGGACGCACAACGCACTTGATACATCCATTGTTCGTCTTTCAACTGAGAATATGCTGCCAGGCGTGGACCTTGAAATGGAACTGCTTGGTTTTTCTCCAGACCAGATCTCACCCAAACTTGGGAAACAAAAACGAAAAAAATTAGGATTTCCGGGTTGGGCTTTGGTGCATCATCCCGAGCATTCTCGGTACGCGTTAGAACGTGTGAAGGAATTGAAAAAAGCGTCTCGAATTGCCAAGTCGCGCGCCAAATTAGGGAAAGAGGTCATCGACAAAATCGGGGAAAAACTCGGGACGGATTTGCCCGAGTTGTTGCCATCGTTTTACGAAGAAGTGGCGAGTATGTTTTTGTCTTTTGAAAACTACACCTTCGCAGCACAGTATTTTGAGAAAGCAAGAAATGCCGAGCGTGTGTATGCGCTTGATGTTGATCCAGAAATGCGGGAGCAAAGTTTTGTGGACGCTGCCTTATCGCGCGCCCTTTCTATCAAATCGTTGACCCATTTTTGTCAAGAAATGATTAATGAGGGAAAAGCCGAAGAAGGTTTTCAATCCTACTATCGTATCGCTGTAAGGCGAACACGAGGAGGATTGCCGCCAAGTCCGACGATGGCAAAAGATCTTAAAAAACTTGCCAAGGCGGCCGGCATAGATTTTTTTGAAGAGGAAAAACACTTCTTAAAAGAACTCATCGAAGCGCCAGCGATAAGGATGGCATCGAAGGGTTTTTGGACGGCCTACAAAAAGGCATGTTTAAGCTTGGCGAAAGAGGACCTTCATTTTCGCGGGGTGTTGCTTGATTTATTTCCGTCCATGCATCCGCGACCTTGGTTGGAACTTTTAGATGCCTGCGATGCCTGCCTTGCGCTCTATACAGATGTTCCTAAAGAAGCCAAATCTAAATATCACGTCGCCGATTGGTTTTCCAAAATCATCTCCCAACTTTCCGATATCGGTAGCTGGCGAGGAGGTGATGATACGCCGGAAAGAATCTTTAGTTTGATGGAGGCCTGTGGAGAAAGATTAGCTAAGGACGATATTAAAATACGTTTTCCGGATTATCGCGTGGATCCAGACCTCATCGAAACAGGGTTAAGACTTGGGGTGACCTTTTCTTTACCAGAGGTTCCTCTTTTCCTAAATCTCACGACCGTGGCCCAGTACAGCGAAAACAAGGGTCGTATGCAAGACTGGGAGCACATCGCACAGCACCCTGTTTTCAGGAAAAGTGCAAAGAAGTGTATCGAAAATTCGACCTATGGGATGGGGGATTGGATTGAATATATCGATACGCGTCCCCACATGAAATCCATCGTAGGAGAGTGGCTGAGCGAAAAGATCCAGACATCGCTGAACGATGGCGCCTTGGTTTATAGCGCAGACATCTTGACGACCTTCTTAAGTTATCCCCTTCCTCTCTGGCGCGCTTTTCCTGAGCAAAAGGAGGCGTTTTACCTATTTAATATTGCAAAACCCCTTATGCGTTCCTTGCACATTGGTAGTTTTGATGAAGTCGTTTGGCCAGAATATTCGACAGCATTATCCACTTTCCCAAATCCGGATGCGGTACAGATTTCTGGGACCTATCCTTTTGCCATTCTCTTTACTGAAGAGAAGTTTATTGTATTGGGCCCCGATGGTGTTTGTCTTGAGGGAGATCCCCCCAAACATAAGGGCTATCCTCTTGAAAGTATGATCTACTCGCAAGGGAATGTGTTGATGATTTTCAGGAAAAGTTGGGGGAATTGGAAAGGACAATGGTTTGGCCAATCCCCCTTCAAGCTAGATAATCCCCCTTTTTATAGAGATCAAAGTTGCATGCTTGCCGACGGTAGAATGATGTTTGATGGCTACCGTATTTTCTCGCCAGGGGATCAGGAATTCGAATCCAATTACAAGAAAAAGACCAAGGTCGTGACCGACGGCGAGCGTTTTTGGAAGGGATTGGTTCCCTACGAGGGGAAGAAGAGTTATGTCCAATTTGATCCTGTGAGCTCCAAGAAGGTACCCTATTCGCCTGTTCCTTTTCTTGGCGAAGCGCAACCACATTTTTTGGGGGTGTCGCGATCGATTCCGAAAATAGTTGAGAATTCTCCTATTAAAATCAAAGACGGAATTTTTGCTTTCCGTTGGACCCGTGATGAGAATTATACCTTTTTGTATGAGGACAATTGCGGATATAATGTGGAAAACCACGAGGTGTTGGGGTGCTTCTTTCATCTTCCCGGCTGTGAGCTCCCACGCGTTTTTTCGACAACCTATAGTGGATACAATCTTTCTGATTTATCGGATGTTAAATCGGCGAACGACTTAGTGCCTTATCGCCGAGGTGGATTTGCCTATCTGAATCCTCTTTTCTTTTCTTTTTACACGGCCAGAGATATTGAGGGTTCAAAAGCCTTACGAAAGATTTCCTTAAAAATGTCGCAGTCTTTATTGGAACATTCACAAAGCGAAGAATCGGCATATTTATTTTTAGAAGAAAATTTTAAAGCGATCAGCGACGAGAAACTTAGAAAAGGAATCGCTGGAATTGCTAAACTTGCCTACGATCAAAGAAATGCCTTAGAAGATCTTAAGATGCGCCTCAGCGAGGGCAACGACTTCGTTCACCGAGATGACCCTGATGCTTTTAAGTCGGCCTTTTCGGATTTCATCGCGTTTAGAAGCTACTCTGATTCGAGGCTTTTGTCTCAGATCGAGGAGGTCTCGCAATTCTTAGTGGGAGAAGTAACCGAGGGTACTTTCCGAGCTCTCCCTCACTTGCAGGACGACTGGTTTGACCTCATTGGAAAGTCAGGAGCGATCGCTTATCGCTATGCGACCTCCGCAGATCCAGACGAGCAAGCCTGCCTTGAAAGGTGGATGAGCTTGACGAAAGAATCACCTTTGGTAGGTCCCGACCTCGATCAGAAGATGCGCATTTTCCAGACGGCCAAAACTGAACAATTACCTGCATGGCGTAGGAAAGCAGCCGGCTTGGAACTTAATGTATGGCAGGGCAGTCTAATTTTTTCCCACGCCCAAAACGCTCAGTATTATAACCCCT
>Ga0256840_1004371_pt1 | contig 10647 bp, 13 predicted proteins | sample 355202metaG_FD_185969 | JGI IMG/M metagenome (GOLD analysis project Ga0256840, IMG submission 185969) | Hydrothermal vent microbial communities from Mid Atlantic Ridge, Atlantic Ocean - 355-202 | ecosystem: Environmental > Aquatic > Marine > Hydrothermal vents | place: Atlantic Ocean: Mid...
TAAGAAAAATTACAGGGAAAATCAGGTAGGCCCTTTCCCAGGCCAGGAAAAGACCACCTGCCCAGGCAAGGGCGGTTTTTTGAAGCGGGCTTTCTGGAAACTTTAAACTAAAAGGTTTGGAGGACAAGTTTTACCAAGGGCTTTTTTAAGCCTCTCCACCTCCTCTTGGAGTTCGGTTATCCGGTCAAGGAGCTGGAGGATGATATCTATCCCAGCGAGGTTTACTCCTAGCTCATCACGAAGGCGTCTGATGAGAAGAAGCCTTTTAAGGTCTTCTTCAGCAAACACATAACGACGGCCTTCGCGTTTGGGTTCGAGAAGGCCTTCTTCAATCCACACCCGTAAGGTTTTGGGGGTGAGCCCTACTTTTTCGCAAATTACTTTCATTTCATAGTATATCGCCATTTTTTGCCTCCAGTTTAATTTGGCTACCCAAAGAAATATTAAGAACAAATTTTTATTCGTTAAGGGGGTTAGGCCTTTTTAGGCCGCGGTCCGAAAAGGGCGGTGCCCACGCGTACGATGGTGGCCCCTTCTTCAATGGCTATGTGAAAATCATGGCTCATGCCCATGGAAAGCTCTTTGAGATCTGCCTCAGGGAATTTTTCCTGCATTTCATCGCGAAGTTCTCTTAAACGGGCAAAAAATGGCCTTACTTCTTCAGGATCCTCGCGGTAGGGTGGAATGGTCATAAGGCCTGAGAGCTTAAGTTCTTTAAGGGATAAAACGTGCTCAATAAGAAACGGGAGGTCTTCAGGCAAGACCCCTGCCTTGGTTTCTTCGCCGCCGACATTTACTTCAATGAGCACGGGAAGAGTTTTGCCGAGTTTTTGGACCCTTTTGGCAAGCTCAGAAGCAATGACCTTGCGGTCAATGGTTTCTATCATGTGGAAAATTTTGACAGCGTCTTTGGCTTTGTTGCGCTGAAGATAACCTATAAGATGCCAGGTTATGGGAAGGTCTTTAAGGGCCTCTTTTTTCTTTTTGGCTTCTTGCACGTAATTTTCGCCAAAAAGGGAAAGCCCGGCTTCAAATGCCTCGCGGATTTTTTCTGGCGGTTGGGTTTTTGAGGCCCCAAGAAGTTTGATTTCTTCAGGGGCTCTTCCTGCTTTCTGTGCTGCCTTTTCGATTTTTTCTCGTATTTGAGTAAGCCTTTCTTTGATGGTCATCATCTAAACCTCAGCCAAAGATCCCAGAAAATAGCAGCAAGAGAAAAAACAAAAATTACCACGTAATTCCATCTTTCTTTGGATACTTTTATGCTTGATACCAGATAACGCAAGGCCTCGAAGTCTTCGTCTGAAAGCTTTTCTTTTTTTTCTAGTTTTTCAAGGAGACGCAGTTCTTCAATAGTTTTCTTGCGGCGGGCGGTGACATAGGCCCGAAACATAAAGAAGATCATGTTGCCGCATACCCCTAAATACCAAAAAAGGGTGATGAGATCAGGACGATTGTAGGCTTTGGCAATGAGGATAAGACGAAGGGAAATGGCACCGCAGATACCGATGAGAAAGGCAGCCCAAGGCACCCAGCTAGGAAAACGATGCGGCACATGATACGACTCAGCCATTTAAACACATCCTTTCACGATTTTCTGAAAATTGCCTTGCTAAAAATAAACCTTTTCATTTTTTCGGCAAGTTTTCCAGAAAGCCTTTGGCAAAATTGCCAAGTTCATGGTTGCAAGCGGGGATCCGTTCCCATTTTTCGAAACGAAAAAACGGAAGTGTTGCTCTTCATACGTCGGGGGGCAAGTATTGTTTTGTCCATCCATTACTAGAGAGCTTAGAGAGCAAAGTTTATCTCAAAAGGAGCTGGGTCGGGCGTTGCCAACCTTGGAAAGACTTTACGCGCGAGCGGGATTAATTATTTCCCACACGGGCTATCAAGTGGGATTACGTAAAATTTTACGTGTAAAAATTTTTGGTCGTGTTAATTTAGCGGCATGAAGTTGCCGAAACGCGTATATCTCATAGGTATCGGGGGCGTGGGGATGGGAGCCCTAGCAGGGCTTTTCAAAAAAGCAGGAGCAGAAGTTTACGGCTCAGAGGCCCAAAAGATCTACCCTCCCATGAGTGAGCTCTTAAAAGAAATAGGCGCACAAGTCTTTTTAGGCTTTAACCCAGAGAACTTAGTCAAGGTTTCCCCTGAGCTAGTTATCATTGGAAATGTGGCCCGCTACGATAATCCCGAAGTAAAATACGTCCTTTCAGAAAAGATCCCGTATCTTTCTTTACCAGAAGCCCTTTTTGCCTTTTTTATCATGCACCGAAAAAGTCTCGTGGTTGCTGGCACCCACGGCAAAACCACTACTTCAGCGCTACTTGCCCACGCCCTTAGGGTCCTTGGTGAAAGCCCGACCTTTTTCCTGGGTGGTATGCTCAGGGATCTGGCACGTAATTTTGAACTTGGCCAGGGGAAATACGTTGTCCTTGAAGGAGACGAATACGATAGCGCCTTTTTTGACAAACGCCCGAAGTTTATACATTACGCCCCCTTGGGAGCAATACTTACAAGCTTAGAGTTTGACCACGCTGATATATATGAAGATTTTTCTGCCTTAGAAAGCGCTTTTGGCTATTTTGTCTCCCTTATTCCCTCGTACGGCAGCTTAGTTTATTTTGCTGATAAAAACGTGGCGAAGGTTGCCCAAATATCTTCTGCGAAAAAACTTTCTTACGGCCCAGAAGGCGAGCTTAAATTAGTGAGCCGTGAAGTGTCTCAGAGGCCAATCGGCCAGTGGGTCAATTACCAATTAGATGGCAAAGTTGGTCGCTTTTTCTTGCCGCTTATTGGTGAACACAACGCCTTAAATGCCCTGGGAGTCCTTGGCTTACTTAAGTCCCTTGGTTTTTCGGAAAAAACAATTGAAAAGGCCTTTGCAAGCTTCCCTGGCACCAAAAGACGCCAGGAAGTTCTGCTTGAAGATCCATGTTTGGTGATTGATGATTTTGCCCATCATCCCACCGCGGTTTCTGTTACCATTGCTGCGGTTAGAGAGACCTGGCCCAAGAAGCGTCTTATCGCATGCTTTGAACCGCGCACTAACACCAGCAGGCGCAAGATCTTTCAGGAAGATTATGCCAAAGCCCTCAGTGCTGCTGACGTAGTCTTTCTTAAAAACCCGCCAAATCCTGAAAAAGTCCCCAAAGAAGAGCGTTTGGACCTTATAAAACTTGTCAAAGACATTATTGCTTGCGGCAAAGAAGCCTATGTGGCAGAAGACGGAGAGGCTCTTTTTGTAAAACTAAAGAAAAAAATTAAGCCTGGTGACGTGGTACTTTTCATGTCAAACGGGCCTTTTGATAATCTGACCGAGAAACTGGTGGCGTTTTGCCGTCAAAACTTGAAGAGCTAAAAAGTATCCAGCAAGAGCTTGCCAAGAAAGTAAAGCTTTGCCCGCTTAAGCGAAAGCCTCGTCTGGTAGCAGGGGCTGATGTTTCTTACGTCATTTCTTCTCAAGAAAGCATCGGCGTTTTCGTGGTTTACGACCTTAAAGAAAAAAAGATGGTGGCCAAGGCCTTTGCCAGGCTAAAAACTACTTTCCCATACATTCCGGGGTTTCTTTCCTTTCGAGAAGTCCCGGTTTTAAAAGAAGCCTTTAAGGGTCTTTCAGTTATGCCAGATGTTTTGCTTGTTGATGGCCAGGGGATCCTTCACCCCAGGGGACTTGGGCTTGCTTCTCACCTAGGCCTTGAGCTAAAGCTCCCTGCCATTGGGGTGGCCAAGAAGCCTTTGGTGGGTGAATTTGAAATACCTCCTCAAGAACCGGGTTCCTTTACTCCGATTTATTTAAACGGTGAGGTAAAGGGAGTGTGCTTACGCACGCGCAAAGGAGTTAAGCCGGTTTATGTTTCTCCCGGACACCTTATAACCCTTGAAGAGGCCCTAGAAGTGGTAAAAGCTTCGCTTTCAGGGTACCGTATTCCCGAACCTTTACGCCAGGCACACATATTTTCTCAGAGGTTGCGGCATGAATGCGGTGATAATTCCAGCAGGCGGGATAGGAAGTAGGCTTGGGGCAGAAATTCCCAAGCAGTTTTTAGAAATTGCCGGAAAACCCCTTATCTGGCATACTATCTCTGTTTTTGAAGCCCTACCAGAGGTTGACTTAATCGTTATCCCAGTTGTCAAGGCCTGGGAAGAAAAGCTAAAAAGCCTTTTAGTAGGCTTTGCTAAAGCAATAAAAATTGTCCCTGGAGGCGCCACCCGCCAGGATTCTGTGGCAAATGGCCTTTTGGCATTGCCAGAAGAAACAGAAATCGTTCTGGTGCATGATGCCTGTCGGCCCTTTGTAACACAGGACCTGGTGCGCCAGGTGATTGCCAAGATCAAAGCAAAAGGTGCTGCCCTGGTAGCACTTCCTTCGCGGGATACGGTAAAAGAAATAGAAAATGGCCTGGTTTTGCGCACCCTCCCACGAGAACGCATCTATCTTGCCCAGACCCCGCAAGGGGCGCGCTTTGCCCTCTTGAAAAAGGCCTTTTTACATGCACAGGAAAAGGGCCTTCTCGCCACTGATGAAGCCGCACTCCTTGAAGCTTGCGGTATTCCTGTTTACGTTGTTTGTGGCAATTTTTTAAACTTTAAAATAACTACCAGGGAAGACCTGGAAATTGCCCGGGCAATCCTTTCTTTTTCCAAAGAACTAGCTTAAAATTCAGTCTTATTGACACTCTAACGAAAGAGCGTCATTATCATAGTTTGACATTTTAATTATTGGGTGAAGAGGCAAAATGAAAAAAGATTTTGAGCCCATTAAACCTGCCAAACGCACTGAAAAGATCGAATACGCAGTGCGCGACATTGTCCTGGTGGCGGAAGAAGCCCGCCGCAAGGGCAAAGAGCTTCTCTTTTTAAACATCGGAGATCCCGTTCAATATGACTTTCGCACCCCCGAGCCCCTGATAGAAGCCACCTATCAGGCCATGTGCGAAAACTTAACTGGCTATTCCGCCTCAGAGGGGGTTGACGAGGCTATCTGTGCGATTCGCAAGGAAGCCGAAAAAAAGGGCATAAAGCCTGTAGATATTTTTATCACCACAGGTGCCAGCGAAGCCATTGATTTTGCACTAACCGCCCTGGTAAACGAAGGAGAAAACGTCCTTGTCCCCTACCCCGGGTATCCTCTTTACACGGCTATTTTGGCCAAACTGTGTGCCTTTCCTAATCCCTATTACCTTGACGAAGAAAACGCCTGGCAACCTGACCTTGCTGATATCGAAGCCAAGGTTAACGACAAAACCCGCGCTATTGTCATCATTAACCCCAACAACCCTACTGGAGCGGTCTATTCTGAAGAAACCCTAAGGGGCATCATTGAGATTGCCCGCAAGCATCAGCTTGTAATTTTTGCAGATGAAATCTACGATAAGCTAGTTTTTGACGGCAAAAAACATATTTCCATCGCGGCCCTTGATCCCGAAGTCCCGGTGGTAACTTTTAATGGGCTTTCAAAGTGTTATCTTGCCCCCGGCTTTAGGATTGGTTGGGGGATTGTTTCAGGCCCGTGGGAGGTAGTAAAAGATTTCACAGAGGCGATTCATAAACTTGCACGTGCAAGACTTTCTACTAGTCATCCCAAGCAATACGCCATCCCCGTAGCCTTAAATGGCAACCAGGTCCATATAGACGAAGCTATTAAAAAACTTGAACGCCGCCGGGATCTCACCGTAAAGATGCTAAACGAAATCCCGGGGATCTCTTGCGTTAAACCTGAAGGCGCGTTTTATGCGTTTCCGCGTATAGATGTCCCGGGAGTCTCTGACATCGAATTCGTCAAAGAGTTGATCGCAGAAACAGGCGTAGTAGTAGTCCACGGAAGTGGCTTTGGCCAAAAGCCCGGCACTGCTCATTTCAGGGTAGTGTTTCTGCCGCCTGAAGATATACTTGAAAAGGCCTACGAACGCATCAAGGATTTTATGCAAAAGTTCCTTGCTAAACGCGGGCTTAAAGCGGCTTGACTCCCGTATATACCGTTACAATACCAAATGTTAACGGATAAAACTTTATCTCTTTAAACCCTGCTCTTTGCATCATTCGGGCAAATTCTTCTGGAGCAGGGAATTTAGCAATAGACTTAGCCAGGTATTGATAGGCCTCTTCATCTCCGGTAAGAGTCCCTCCCAGAAGCGGCATAAAGTGGTTGAGATACAAATGGTAAACTTGCTTAAATATGGGAACTTTTGGGCGAGAAAATTCTAATACTGCAAGCTTGCCTCTTGGTTTAAGCACCCGGATTATCTCCGCGAGTCCCTTTTCAGGATTGGCAAGATTTCTAATACCAAAGGCCACACTAGCCCCCCAGAAGGAATCATCTTTAAAGGGTAAGGACTCTGCGTCTCCTGCCACTTGTGTGATAAAACTAAGGGCTGGGTGCCTTGCCAGGCGCACTTTGCCATAGGCAAGCATTTCGTAGGTGATGTCAAGGGCAACTACCTGGCGCGGACGCTGGCGGACTATTTCCTTGGCAAGGGTGAGGGTGCCTGCGCACAGATCAAGGATTGGCCCGGGAAGTCTTTTTAGTTCTTTGATAGTGCGATAGCGCCACCAATGGTCTATGCCAAAACTTCCTAAGGTGTTCACCAAATCATAGCGGCGGGTTACCCGGGAGAACTTTTCTTTTACGTAAACTTTTTTATTTTTTATCTCATCCATGGCGCAAAGCTTAGTTAAGAAGAAAAATCCTGACAAGATAGCGCAAAAATTATTTGCCGCGGAAATGGGCCTTGCCATTGGAGACGCCTTGGGATTTCCTTTCGAGGGAAAAGCCAGAGAGGAACTAAAACATATCAATCTCTCTTGCTATCACGCTGGCTTGTTTCCACCTGGTACGTGGTCAGATGACACGTCGCTTACTTTTATAACTATAGAAAGCCTCAGGCGTTGCCAGGGACTTAATTTAGCTGATCTAGCGCAAAGTTTTTTGCGCTGGCTAAAGGAAGGTTATCTTACCCCTTTTGGCCAGGCGATAGGGGTAGGGCGCGCCACCAAAGAGGCGCTTTTGCGCATTGAAAAAGGGGTTTTACCTGAAAAGGCCGGCGGCACTGATGAAAGAGACAACGGCAACGGAAGTCTCATGCGCATCTTGCCTGTAGTGCTCTGGTATCGCCGTGAACCCGAGTTAGTAATGCTTGAGAAGGTTCACCTGGCTTCAAGTATCACCCACGCGCATCCAAGGGCAAAAATAGCCTGCGGCCTTTACGCCCTTCTTTGCCGCGGGCTAATAGAAACGGAATTTGATAAGGCCCTTGGCTACGCCCTTGATTTTGGAAGAAAGTTTTATCAAAAAGCACCTTTTAGCGCGGAGCTAAGGTATTTTGAACCTCTTTTTGACGGAAGCCTTTTTACCTGGCCTCAGGAAAAAATTAGCACCAGTGGATATGTGGTGCATACCCTTCTTGCTGCCTGTTGGATTCTAAAACGAACAAAAAGCTATCACGAAGCGGTGACTCTTGCGGTGCGTTTAGGAGGAGATACAGACACCACTGCCGCTGTTGTTGGAGGAGCAGCAGGGCTTTGTTATGGTTATGAATCTTTACCTGCAAATTTGTTAAATGAACTGGTAAAAGGCGAAATGCTCAAAAATATAGCCTGGGTCTTTGCGCTGGAGGCGATGTGAAAGCAGAAATACATAGCCTTTTTTTAGACCTTGCCTTAATTCTTTTTTTGGCGCGCCTTTTTGGAAGCATTTTTCAGAGATTTGGGGTGCCAGCTGTTCTGGGAGAAATTTTTACCGGTCTTGCTTTAGGTCCTAGTCTTCTAGGGTTAGTGGAGCCCAACGTTATCCTTAAGCTCCTTGCTGAAATCGGAATAATTCTTCTTCTTTTTCAAATAGGTCTTGAGGTTGATATTGACCAGGTGAAAAAGACCGGGTTTCAATCCTTGGCCGTAGCTTTAATAGGTGCCTTTTTGCCCATTGGACTGGGAACCTTTATCGGTCACTATTTTATGAATCTAAATGTTACGGCTTCGTTATTTATCGGAGGGACCCTTGCCGCAACTAGCATAGGCATAACCGTAAGGATTTTAAGGGATTTTAAGGTTATTGAAACACGAGCGGCACAAATTGTTCTTGCCGCAGCGGTGATAGACGACATTTTAGGGGTTCTTTTACTGACCGTTCTTTTTGAATTTGCTCAAACTGGAACTTTCCAATTCTTCTCAACCTTTACCTACATATTTTACATTTTAACTTTTTTTCTTTTGGCACCTTTAGCAGCACACACTATAGCATTGATGATTGACTTTTTGGCTCGCAAGCTAAAGACATATGAATTCATCCCTTCAACTATCCTATCGCTAATCTTCTTTTTAGCTTATTTTGCCCAGCGTTTTGGAGCCCCTGAAATTTTAGGCGCTTTCACCGGAGGGATTGCTTTTTCCCGTCGTTTTGTGGTTCCATTTGCAGCAAGCTTAAGAGTTTCAACCGCCACGGTGACAAGCGTCAAAAGTGTTATTGATCCTCTTATTTTCATTTTTACCCCCCTGTTTTTTGTTTACGTAGGTTTAGAGATAAACTTGAAGGCCTTGGAACTGAGTTTTTATCTTTTACTCTATTTTCTTATTTTTTCTTTGGTAGCTCTAGTTAGTAAGGGTGTTGCGGGATTTGTCATCAAAGGAACCTTTGCAGAAAGGCTTTTTGTAGGCCTAGCCATGGTTCCAAGGGGTGAAGTAGGGATAATATTTGCTGAATTTGGCCGCATAAGTGGTATATTTGATCAAAACGTTTATACGGTAATGATTGCGGTAGTAGCTTTTACCACTTTAATTGCTCCGTTTATGTTGAAATATTACTTAAAAAAGACGGAGATGGCCTATGCTTAAACCAAAAGTCCCTAAAAAGTGGCTTTATTTTGTAGCAGGTAGCTTGTGGATGGCCGTAGGACTGATGCTTTCCTTACGTGCCACTTTTGCCGCAATTAAATTAAATAAACTCTGGGCCTGGAGCCTTTGGTCTGTTGCTTATGTTTCTTCCTATTTCTTCGGAAAACGTATCCTTTCAAGGATTGCCTTTCGCAATATCAAACGGCTTGATGATCGGGATGCTAGCCACCTCTGCCTTTTTGCCTTCCAGCCCTGGAAGAGCTATCTCATTATCACCATTATGATTTGCCTTGGGGTTTTTATTAGGAAGCACCCTCTCCCTTATTGGGAATACATCGTCGTATACGGTCTTATGGGGGGAGCGCTAATTACTGCTAGTCTTAATTACTTTCAGGCAGGCAGACAAAGAATAAGCAATAACCGCCAAAGCGCTTAACTAAGCCTTATTTTTACAGAGATGTCTCTGGCATTTTCGGTCATTTTAAGGCGGCTTACAAAGCCTTCAATCACACCAGCCAGAGTCTCCCGAACATATTTTTTCAAAGGAACACGTCTTCCGTTAACAAACAAAACGGCATTTATCTGGAGAGTGGGTTTTATGATATGTTCTTCCATAAAATCAACTATCTCGCCAATATTCTCTAAACTAAAATTTTTGCCGTTTTTTACTTCGTAATCTGAAATGGATGCCAGAACTCCGGAAACCTTCCCTTTAAGAGATTTTTCAAAAATGCCCTTTTTAAGAATTTCCATTTTGGGAATTCTTTCTACATGTGCAAAACCATCTGCCAAGACAATGTCAAATCCTTCGAAAATTCGCATCAAAAGGTGCTCAAATTCTTCGTTCTCAAAGTCTTGCTTAAGATAGAGGCGACCAAATGCAAGCTCGGCAACCGCCGCAACCTCAAGAGGCTCTTGGGTATTCTTTGCAAGAGAAACTTCTTTTATATGGCCAACTTTATATCCTCGCCTCCTGAGCTCGGCGGTTACCGCACGGAAAACATCGTCGCGATCTTCACAACCTATAAATGCAACTACAGGGATCATTTACTTAGAACCTTGTTTAATTTTTTCGTAATACTTGCTGTGAAGAATAGATACTTCGTCAGCAGACTTATGTCCGTAAATCATGCTCCAAATGGCACCCTTAATGGCAAAAAGGGACATGTAAACATGGGTGAAAAAGAGTGCCACAATAGCAAGGCCAAGCACCATGTGAAACAGCGTAAAATAGCGCAAGTTAGTCACAGAGGTATTGAAAAGATAGAGATAAAAACCTGTTAAGAGCATTAAGCCACCACCTAAGGTTGAAAGCCAGAACCACATTTTTTGGCCGGCGTTATATTTACCCGCAGGGATAGGACGTTTCTTTTTGCTGAGATACCCACCCAGGATGAGGAACCAGTCGATATCATAAGGTGCAGGAAGCATGTCTTTCACCCACATGAGAAACATCGGGACAACGGTGATACCAAAACCAAAGGCAGAGATAAGGTGCACGTAGCGGCAAAACCTAACGAAGGCTCCGCCTCCAAGGTAATCAGCAAAAACAATAATTAGACCGGTAAAAACCAGCAAAGTGAAGAAAAGAGCTGCAGCCCAGTGGATGATGCGGGCAAAAACGCCGTAATAATGAATTTGTTCTCCCTCGTGAGAGAATTTTTTCGGACCAATGATTACATAATGTAAAAAGAATACTCCTGGTACTGCTACAACTACCAAAAGAAATAAGGGCTTAAGTAGCGGGACATATTTGATAAAGAAAGGCCCTGAGTTCGCCCAATCTCCCACAACGGCAGCGTAAAACTCCCGCCAAAGATC
>Ga0256840_1004372_pt1 | contig 10645 bp, 9 predicted proteins | sample 355202metaG_FD_185969 | JGI IMG/M metagenome (GOLD analysis project Ga0256840, IMG submission 185969) | Hydrothermal vent microbial communities from Mid Atlantic Ridge, Atlantic Ocean - 355-202 | ecosystem: Environmental > Aquatic > Marine > Hydrothermal vents | place: Atlantic Ocean: Mid...
TCAGAAGACGCATCAAGAAAAAGAGCTGGTAATGCTGCGCAAAATTATTCTGTATTGTTGAAAATTGCTTTAAATCTCTTAAAAAATGAGAAAACAGAAAAGCAAGGAATTAAAGGAAAAAGACTAATACCAAATACACATTAAAATAAGCCTAATAAATCGTTTATTTTTCACTCCTTTTCTTCAAAAAATAGATCCATAACGTAGGCTATGAATAGATTTTTATTCATCAATGAGTAATAAACTAAATCAATTTCTTTCAGCTCATTTCAAAATGTACTTGGTATAAAAGCAGGTTGGGATAATCCATATTTATTGAAAGTGCTAAAAATAAAAGTATGAGTTTGCCCTGATTAATAGAAAATAAGAATATAAATTAGAAATAAAATTGTATTATAAATCTAAATCAAATTTATTTTTTAATAAGGATAATAATTCGTTTTTATCTTTTAAATAGGCATACTTTTCTTGTGGTGTATAAGCGAATTTTTTTTCAATCTCTTGATTAACATGGATGTCAAAATCAATTTTAAAATTTTGTAACTCTTCTCTTAAGAAACGTAAAATATGAGGTTTCGCTTTTTCTAAATCAACTTTCATTAATTTATTAGGTAAAACCAGAGATAAGAGATTGTTATTAGCAATAGGAGAGCAACTCCCCATAAGAGAAGCTAATAATTTTTCTCCTTTTTTATTCATTTGATTAATATAAGACTTCCATAAATCTTGTACTTGTTCAGTAGAGAAAGCTGCTTTTGGTAAATCATCTAAATTAGTAGATACTTTTTCTACTTTTTTGGTACTCACTTTTTTCTCATGTAAACTTTTAAAAGATAAAGCGGAGTGTCTTCTTGCAGGTCTATTTATAGTATCAACAGTTACTTTTTCAGGACTGTTAATCTCTTTTTTCGGAATAAGAGTTCCTTTTTTAGCAACAACAGGATTGGATTCTTTTTTTAATTTAAGCGTATTGTTTGCAGTATCAATTTTTTCAGAAACAAGGTTAGCTGTAAAATGTGACGCAGGAATTATGTAGTTTTTAGATTTTTTTTTTTCTTCCGAAGAGTCAGAAATAAAAGTTATAGAAGCTAATTGCATCAAACATAGTTCAACAAGTAACCGCTGATTTTTACTAGTTTTATATTGTAAATCACAAGTATTAGCTTTGGCAATAGATTCAATTAAAAATCGAATGTCAGTTTTTAAAGCTTGATCTAAGTATTGTTTTTTAGTTTTATCACCAACCTCTAATAAAACAGCAGTAGCTTTGTCTTTCGCAACCAATAAATCTCTAAAATGTGAAGCCAAACCAACAATAAAATGATGACCGTCAAAACCTTTAGAAAGAATATCGTTATAAGCAATTAGAAGATTAGGTATGTCATTTGTAAGTATTAAATTAGTAACCTTAAAATAAGCATCGTAGTCTAAAACATTTAAGTTTTCGGTAACAGCTTGTCGTGTTAAATTTTTACCAGAAAAACTAACAACTCTATCAAAAATAGACAAGGCATCTCTTAGCGCACCATCCGCCTTTTGAGCAATAATATGTAAAGCATCATCTTCAGCATCAATATTTTCTTCTTTGGCAATTTTATGTAAATAGTTTTTAATATCTAAAACGCCAATACGTTTAAAATCAAAAATTTGACAACGCGATAAAATGGTTGGTATAATTTTATGTTTTTCGGTGGTAGCTAAAATAAAAATAGCATGAGCAGGCGGTTCTTCGAGCGTTTTTAAAAAAGCATTAAAAGCCGAAGCAGATAACATGTGAACCTCATCAATAATATAAACTTTATACTTTCCAATTTGAGGTGGTATCCGCACTTGCTCAGTTAATAGTCTAATATCGTCAACAGAGTTGTTAGAAGCAGCATCTAATTCAAAAATATTATAGGCAAAATCTTCATCATCGCTAATAGTACCTAAACTTTCTTCGTTAATACGTTTAGCTAAAATCCTAGCACAAGTAGTTTTACCAACACCACGAGGACCAGTAAATAATAAAGCCTGTGCCAAATGGTTAGATTTTATAGCATTCTCCAAAGTATTGGTTATGGCTTGTTGCCCAACCACCTCAGCAAATTGCTGGGGACGATACTTACGTGCTGATACTATAAAATGTTCCATTAATTTTGAATGCTATATTGGTAGAGCAAATTTAATTAATTAAGTTTTGTATTTTAAGATAAGATTTATTTGTTATTAACAATTTTTGAATTGTCTTAGGATAATATTATTTATGTCTAATATAAAAAATGAACTATTTTTTATATATTAGTCCGATAATTATAAAACAAATAAATGAAGAATTTAGCATTACATTGGAAGATATTAATTGGAATGGTATTAGGAGTAGGGGTAGGAATAGTATTTTCTAATTTTGAAGGAGGAAAACAGTTAATTCAAGATTGGATAAAACCATTTGGTAAAATATTTATAAATTCTTTAAAATTAATAGCAGTACCATTAATATTGGCATCATTGATAAAAGGAGTATCCGATTTAAAAGATATCTCAAAACTATCAAAAATGGGAGGAAGAACAATAGGGATATATGTATTAACAACAGTATTAGCAGTTTCAATAGGATTAGCATTAGTAAATATAGTAAAGCCAGGAAATTCAATATCCGAAGAAACAAGAAAAGAACTAGTATCTAATTATAGTGGCAAAACACAAAAGTATAAAGACGAAGCAAAAAACCAACAAAACACAGGACCATTACAAGCCTTAGTGGATATAGTGCCAAGTAATATAATTAACGCAGCAGGAAATAATAGAAATATGTTGCAGGTTATCTTTTTCGCCATTTTTTTTGGAATAGGATTAATATTGATTCCTGAAGAAAAATCAAAACCAGTAAAAGCATTTTTTGATGGCTTTAATGAAGTCATATTAAAAATGATTGATTTAATTATGCTAGCAGCACCTTACGGTGTATTTGCATTATTAGCAGCATTGGTAGTAGAATCTCCAAGTGCCGATTTATTTAAGGCGTTAGGTTGGTATGCACTAACCGTTGTTGGAGGGTTACTGATAATGATAGGACTTTATAATTTATTGGTGTTTCTGTACACAAAACGAACACCAAAATTTTTTATGAATGGAATATCACCAGCGCAATTATTAGCATTTTCAACAAGTAGTAGTGCAGCAACATTGCCAGTAACAATGGAGAGAGTATCAGAACATTTAGGAGTAGATGAAGAAGTAACAAGTTTTGTACTACCAATAGGAGCAACAATTAATATGGATGGAACAAGTCTGTACCAAGCAGTGGCAGCAGTATTTATAGCACAAGCATTTGGAATGGACTTAAGTTTAGGAGTACAATTAGGAATAATAGCAACGGCAACACTAGCATCCATAGGATCGGCAGCAGTACCAGGAGCAGGAATGGTTATGTTAGTAATAGTATTAGCACAAGCAGGAATACCAGAAGCAGGGCTAGCATTAATTTTTGCAATTGATAGACCATTAGATATGTGTAGAACAGTAGTTAATGTAACAGGAGATGCAGCAGTATCCATGATGGTAGCAAAATCAATAGATAAATTAGGAGAGCCGCATGTGAAAGATTGGGACGATAATTATAAAGAATAACACAAAAATAAAAACCAACCAACCAACCAACCAACCAAACCAAAAGAATATGAATATTTGTTTTTTAATGTATCCATGGCAAGAAATAAAAGTGCCAGAAAACGACTCAAGTGTCTGTTTAATACATGAATGTGTAAAAAGAGGACATGGAGTAGCAATATGCACACCAGCAAATTTGACAATACGTAATAGTATTACAAATGCATATTGTACAATTATTAATAAAATGGAAGCGGTGCCGAATAGCTTAAAAACCTTTCATAAAAAAGCAAAGACAAGAGAAGAAATGTTGCCATTAGCAGGATTTGATGTTATTTTTATGAGAGCAGAACCACCATTAGATCCATTAATGTTGAATTTTTTAGACTCAGTAAAGGAAGATGTATTTATTATGAATTCCGTAAACGGAATGCGTGTTGCAAATAATAAACTATACACAGCGGTATTTGATGATCCAAAAAATGAAATAATACCAGTAACACACGTATCTAAAAGTAAAGACTATCTAATTAAAATGATAGAAGAGTCAAAGTCAGATAAAATGATACTAAAACCATTAAATGGATTTGGAGGCTCAGGAGTAATATTAATAGAAAAATCAGCAATGGGAAATATTAATTCTCTATTAGATTTTTATTTGCAAAATGCAATAGGAGGAAGCGATTACGTAATCTTACAAGAATACATAGAGGGAGCAGAAAAAGGAGATGTAAGAGTGTTATTACTAAACGGAAAGCCAATAGGAGCAATGCGTAGAGTGCCAGGAGAAAATGACCATAGATCTAATGTAAGTGCAGGAGGGCATATAGTAAAACATGTATTAACAGCAAAAGAGAAAAAACTATGCGACAAAATAGGACCAAAACTAGTTGCAGATGGGCTTAATTTTGTAGGAATAGATGTAATTAGCGAAAAATTAGTAGAAGTAAATGTAATGAGCCCTGGCGGAATTACTTATGTAAATAAAATATACAGAACAAGAATACAAGAAAAAGTAGTAGATTATTTAGAAGATAAAGTAGAAGAATTAAATGCAGGATTTAACCGAAGAGCAAGATTACGAAAAACAGTAGATGAAGCATAAAAAAAATATAGAAAAAATACATGCAGCGACTAAGTATATCCGAAATAATAGAAAAAATAAATAATCAAGAAAAATTTCATGCAGTAGCAAAAGATTATTCCTTTACCATAAAAATAGATAGTTATGTGCACTATGTATGCGGAGCAGTGCATGATGGACATCAATTTAGAAAAGAATTGTGGCATAAATGCTTACATACAGAGTATGATCGTTGGTTCGAAGAAGATCCAGAAACAAAACGAATGGTACAAACGCATCCAATAGTAATAGCAGGATGTGATTCAAGGTTTGAATATGACTTAAATAGAGCGCCAGAAACAGCAATATATACGGATGCTTGGGGCAAACAGTTGTGGAATACACCACTTAGTGAACAAGAAAAACAAAGAAGCTTAACTAAACACACAAATTTTTATAAAGTAGTACAAACATTAATAAATAAGTTAGAAACATTATTTGACGTAGTGGTCGTTTATGATATGCATTCGTACAATTGGAAACGGTGGGATAGGGAAGTGCCAACCTTTAATTTAGGCACAGGAAAAATAGATGAGAAACGTTTTGGAGAGACAATAGAACTATGGCGAAAATTATTATCAGAAATTAAACTGCCACACCATATAAAAAGTACATCATTAATTAATGATGTATTTAAAGGAAATGGATATTTTTTAAATTTTATAAGCTCAAACTTTAAAAATACCTTAGTTTTGGCAACCGAAGTAAGTAAAATTTATTGTGATGAATTGAATCAAATAATGTATCCAGAAGTAGTAAAAACTATCGAAGAAGCATTAAAAATAAGATTGAAAGACCATGCAATGAGTTTTTATAACAACTATAAAAGCAACTAGTATTGATAGCTACAAATTCCATAATATTAGATATAGATAAGAAATTAGATTTTTTGGTAAAAAAAATAGAACTATTAAACTATATAAACCCATTAAATATAGAGGAGGAAAAAGAAAAATTTTTCGCATCAAATTTTTTTAAAAATCCAGAATTTATATATCCTAAATTAGATTTTGATGCATTTGGTTTACAACGAGAATTATTTTCATTAGAAATAGAAAATATAGAAGATAAAGTAATTAAAAAGCTATATGAAGATATAATCTATGAATATTCAGGACTAATAGAGTGTATAGCAACCATAGGACAAGGCAAAAAGTTTTATTACAATTCTTTAAAATCATTTGGAACACCAACAGAAAAAGATGTAGAAAATGCGAACTTTATATTACATTTTGATGATGAAACAGATATAAAAAGTAGTTTACCACAATTTGATGTACACCAAGCAGAAGTATTTTTTAGAGACTATTCCAAACAATACGATTTTACTTATGAAATAAAACATGGTAAAAATCTATCAGCAATAGCTATGGTCTTAAGTAACGATAAAACATTGGTGTTAAATGAAAAACATACATTTTCACAAGACGATATAAATATACTAACTAACCATGAAATAGGAGTACATATGGTTACAACAATGAATAGTTTAAATAATCCATTAAAAATATTTTCACACGGCTTCCCAAATAATGTAGAAACACAAGAAGGGTTAGCAGTATTAAGTGAATATATGTCAAATAGTATAACCTTAGAAAGGTTAAAGACGTTAGCATATAGAGTAATAGCAGTAAACTCATTAGAAAAGGGATATGATTTTAGACAAACATTTAAGTTGTTACATAGTAATTATGAACTGTCAAAGGAAAAAGCGTTTAGTGTAACACTACGGGTACATAGAGGAGGAGGGTTTACAAAAGATTATTTGTATTTAACAGGCTTAAAAAATGTATACAAGTATTATAAAAAAACAAATACGATAAACAGTCTATTTACAGGTAAAACATCCTTAGAATATATAAATGAAATAAATTATTTAATAGAAAATAATTATGCAGTAAAGTCTAAATATATAGCAAGTTCATTTAAAGAAAATAGCTGTGATAATGAAACGATAAACTTTATTTTAGATAAATTGAAGTAAGATAATTTTAAAATGAACATTCTGGTTAAGAATAATTTTTGATTATTCAATAAACTTATCTAAAATCTTTTTAGTAGGAATCATACAAGTATCTTTTTTACCAAACCACTTGTATCTATTTTTAGCAATAATATCATAAAAAAAGTCTCTAAAAAATTTAGGGAAAATAATAAAAATAAAAAAAACAGAATATGGAAAGTTCAAATTTTTTAATATATATAAAGCCGCACTAGACTTAGTATAAATTACATTGTCTTTAATTAAAAGAACACTATCTAAACTATTAAGATAATTTTTAGCATTTAATTGTAACAAAATTTTTTTTGCGGCGTCTGATTGTAGAGAGGCAAATAAAAAATAGTTTTGTTTATCTCTTTTAATAATAAAATTAACAGAATTATTGCAAAGGTTACAAACACCATCAAATAAGATAATATATTTGTGTTTAGGTAGCATTAAGCAAAATAACATAAAAATTATTTCTTAACAAAATAGAAATAATAAAGTATAGAATAATATGATAAGAATTGAAAAATTACATAAATCGTACCCAATAGGAAAAAAAGATTTTTTACATGTATTAAAAGGAATCGATTTACATATAAAAGAGGGAGAGTTTGTATCAATAATGGGGTCATCAGGATCAGGAAAATCAACATTATTAAATATAGTAGGATTATTAGACCATCATGATGAAGGTAAATATTTTCTTAATGGACAAGAAATAAAAGCATTAAACGAGTCAAAAGCAGCAGTATTACGAAATAAATTTTTAGGGTTTGTATTTCAATCTTTTAATTTAATATCATATAAAACAGCATTAGAGAATGTGGCACTACCACTATACTACCAAGGAGTTTCTAGAAAAGAACGTCAAGAAATAGCATTAGAATATTTAGACAAAGTAGGATTGAAAGATTGGGCAAAGCATCATCCAAACGAATTATCTGGAGGGCAAAAGCAACGAGTAGCAATAGCAAGAGCATTGGTAGCAAAACCAAAAGTGATACTAGCAGATGAACCAACAGGAGCATTAGACTCAACAACAACAGACTCTGTAATGGAATTATTAAAAGAAATTAATAGAGAAGGAATGACCGTTTTTGTAATAACACATGAAGAGGAAGTAGCAGCACAAACTAAAAGGATTGTTAGACTAAAAGATGGAATGATAATAAGTGATGAATTAACGGGTAATTAGCAAGAGTTAAGAGCCAAGAAACAAGAGGAGAGAACCAAGAAATAAGACATTAGATTAATGTACTGAATACTGAAACGAAAGACTAAAGTAAAAATTAACCAAATAATCAAAGAAAAATGTTCGATTTAGATCGTTGGAGAGAAATTTTCCAAGCAATGAGTAAAAATAAACTGAGAACCGTATTGACAGGTTTTACGGTGGCATTTGCAATATTGCTATTTACGTTGCTTTTTGGTATCGGAAAAGGATTACAAAATACATTTAAAAGTCAATTTGCAGATGGCGCAGAGAATTCGATTTATATACGAACAGGAAAAACAACAAAAGCATACAAAGGAAATCAAATAGATAAAAATATTCAATTAAAAAATGACGATTTTAAGTTTTTAGTAAATAAATTTGATGATGAAATTGAATATATATCCGCCAGAGTATATAAAGGAGTAAGAGCAATATATAAAGGAGAAACCAGTAATTATACAGTAAGAGCAGTAAATCCAGATCATAAATATATAGAAAAATCAATCATAATAAAGGGAAGGTTTTTAAATCAGTTCGATTTGAATAAAAAAGCAAAAGTACTAGCTATTGGTAGATTGGTAGAAAAAGATATGTTCGGAAAACATTCCGCACTAAATAAAAATTTAACCTTAAACGGAATTAATTACAAAGTAATAGGAGTATTTAAAGATGAAGGAGGCGATTGGGAAGAACGAGTAATTAATATGCCAATAACAACAGCACAAGCCATATTTGGAAATAACGATTACTTGGATCAAGTAGTAATGACATATAATCCAAAATTAAATGTAGATCAAGCATTAAATTTTAGCGATAATATATTAAAAGCATTAAAAAAGAAACATACAGTATCACCAAAAGATCAAAGTGCTGTAAGAGTACACAATGTAGCAAAAGATAAAAAAGATGTAGGTCAATTCATGTTTGCACTAAATATTATAGTGCTATTTATTGGTTTTGGAACCTTGTTAGCAGGGATAATAGGAATTAGTAATATCATGATTTTTGTAGTAAAAGAACGAACAAAAGAATTAGGTATTCGTAAAGCATTGGGAGCAAAACCAAAACAAATTGTAGGTATGATATTGCAAGAGTCAATATTAATTACAGCCTTATCGGGCTATTTAGGATTATTATTAGGCATGGCAATATTAAAAAGCTTTGGAGAAAGTTTAGAGACCTATTTTATAAAGAATCCTTCCGTAAGTCAAGGAGTAGTTATAGGAGCAACAATAGTTCTTATTGTAGCAGGAGCAATAGCAGGATACATTCCAGCAAAGAGAGCAGCAAGAGTTAAACCAATAGAAGCATTAAACGCAGATTAATTATGTTAAAATTTATATTGGATAAAGATACATGGCAAGAAATTTTCGGAAGTATTCGAAAAAACAAATTGCGTACAGGAATTACTATAATAGGAGTAATGTGGGGTTTATTTTTATTAGTGGCTTTATTAGGAGCAGCAAGAGGGATAGAGAACAAATTCAATAATATGTTTGGTGATATTGCAACCAATAGTATGTTTGTTTGGACTCAACAGACAGGTAAAGCATTTAAAGGGTTTCAAAAAGGGCGCCGTGTTCGATTAAAATATGGAGATGTAGCCACTATTACAGAAAACATTAAAGGAGTAGAAAGAGTTGTACCAAGATTTAGGCGTAATACCCAAGTAACACTTGGCTTTAAGTCAATATCAACAGGAGTTTTTGGAGATTACCCTGTTTTAATAGATATGGAAAATATAAATTTAGAATATGGAAGATTTATTAATGCGAATGATATTAAATACAGTAAAAAAGTTTGTGTAATTAAATCAGGCCTATATAAGCAATTATTTGATAAAGATGTAAATCCGATAGGAGCATATATTAAAATAAATGATATCAATTATCAAGTAGTAGGAATGTACAAGGATTCAGGAATAAATATGGGACCAAATGGCGAAGTGCATATACCGTTTACTACATTTCAGCAGGCATATAATACAGGGGATAATATAGGTTGGATGATGATTACTGGTGGAGATGGAGTTGATATAACACAAATGCAAATAGATGTTAAATTACTTTTAAAAACGCTACATCAAGTACACCCAGATGATTCAAGAGCCTTTGGAAGTTTTAATTTGGCAGCAGCATTTAAAAAAATGACAGGTTTTTTAACAGGAATGCAATTTTTAACATGGTTTGTAGGTATTGCCACATTAATAGCAGGAGTTTTTGCAATCGGAAATATATTATTAATAACCGTAAAAGAACGTACTAAAGAAATAGGAATACGAAGAGCAATAGGAGCAAGACCGATAGAAATTAAACGACAGATAGTATTAGAATCAATATTCTTAACAACAGTAGCAGGTTCATTAGGAATTATTTTTGGAGGTTTGCTATTGATGTTATTAGATAAAGTTGCAGGGCATGGTCCAGATTCAACATTGATTAATCCAACAGTTAATATACCAGTAGTATTATTCGCTTATGCATTGTTAGTTATTTTAGGAACATTAATAGGGTTAATACCAGCAAGTATGGCAACAAGTATAAAGCCAATAGAGGCGTTAAGTGACGAGTAGTGAATAAATATATAGAGACACAATGCTTGTGTCTCAAGTAAAGATAAAAAATAAAATATAATAAAATGAGAAAAGTATTATTTATAATAATGGGAATTGCCTTAATAGGAGTTCTAGTATGGTTTGGAAAAAAGAATAATAAATCTGTTGAAGAGT
>Ga0256840_1004373_pt1 | contig 10644 bp, 11 predicted proteins | sample 355202metaG_FD_185969 | JGI IMG/M metagenome (GOLD analysis project Ga0256840, IMG submission 185969) | Hydrothermal vent microbial communities from Mid Atlantic Ridge, Atlantic Ocean - 355-202 | ecosystem: Environmental > Aquatic > Marine > Hydrothermal vents | place: Atlantic Ocean: Mid...
TCGCACTGCTACTAGCCTTATTGTTAGAAAAAAACTGAAATGAGAATTCAAGAAAAATTATAAGAATAGGTATAAAAATCGAAACCCGATAGTTTGATGAAATCAGGGACTATCGGGAATAAGATAATGCAAATATATTAATTATATTTGTACTTACCAAATACGACTAATGAATTTTACACAATTTGCAAATATAATATCTCCTGCAAGAATGAGCAGATATCTAAATGCTTGTTCTGGAAACACGAGAAAATCAATGACTTTATACAGACTTAATCTAAAATTATCTCAAGATTTTTTCACAGTCATAAGTTGTTTTGAAATCTCATTAAGGAATAAAATAGATAACCATTGTGTTTCTACTTTAGGAAACGATTGGTTAAGAAACGGAGCAATGAATAATGGAATTTTTGATAATCGCCATTGTAGATTAACAAAAAATAATATTGATAACGCAGTTAGAAAATTAGGAGCATCTTATACTCATAATAAATTAGTTGCTGAATTAGGTTTTGGATTTTGGCGATTTTTATTCGCACAACGACAATTTACTGCTACAGGCAGAACTTTATTAAGAATTTTTCCTTCAAAGCCAATAAGTAGTGCTACAAATCAGTATAATCAAAATTATGTATTTAATCAATTAGCGAAAATAAACAAATTTAGAAATCGAATCGCTCATCACGAACCAATCTGCTTTAGACAATCTCAATCAATAATGGATTCTACTATTGCAAGACAACAATATGTTGGTATAACTCAATTATTCCAATGGATGAACATAAATGAATCTGAATTACTTTACGGAATAGACCATATTGACAAGACATGCAGAGAATTAGACAATCTGTAATAATAAGTCGAGTAGGTAAAGGGGAATTTCACCCCTAAACCTCTCACACCTGCCTGCCGGCAAGGCAGGGAACCGTACGTGAACCTCTCGATTCATACGGCTCTTCATAGTGTAGTTTTAAACTATTGCTTGTTATTTAAAATCATCGTTGTTTTTACAACTTGTAATACAATAACAAACTCACTATGTGAAGCCCTTCGCTTGTAGAGTCGTTACTCCTACTCTCTTGGGTATGTTCGCTACTACTTCATCCTCCCCAATACAAATTTTCGCTACTTTCCTACTTTTCCCTTTGGGATTTTTGTAGTTTTTGCTTACCATCTTTGTATTGGTTCTCCTGTTCCATTATTGAGCCTAGATATAGGTCTTGCCCTCTTAATACCGTATGCCATGTAACCAGTTAACAGGTTTCCGCTACACTCCTACCAAAGGCAGGCAGGTTGTCTCGCAGGGTCGCTCTCCCCTTTGATTTTGACATAATAAAAGTTATTTTCGACACGTCTTCGATGGGTTCGCTCTCGCTCAACTCCTATATCCGCACCATACAACTAATAACCCTACAAACGATTTTAGTGCTTTAACCTTGACGCTCAATACCATTGCATTATCAACAGCACCTCAAGGCGGTTTAGAAAATATGCCTGTACATCTTTTCTGATAGTCCAATTCTTTGTTAGTACTCCGTTTGCGAGTCCTCTGATATTACCTACGAATAGGGATTAGCTCGTTTCGGTTTCTTCAACAAAGCCTATCATCTCAATAATAGTTATGTTTCCATTTCAAAGAACTTATCGTATCTTTCTACCCTGTGGAAACGCAGGACACACAGCAACATACAGTCGAGTAGACGGCTCTGACCATTAAGAGTGCACCTAAAATATGTTTTTAAATGAAGGAACTGAATTCCTTTCTAAAGGAACGGAAAGTGATAACCTGTTAAGGTTTTTATCAAACAAATATGGTTTTCAGAATAATAACATTTCGTTAAAGGACTCTCAAGTCTTCACTTGTGCAAATCTTAATCAGGATAAGCCTAATTATAAAAATGGAGAAAGTAGGTTTAAAATATTTTTAGAAGGAGAAGAAGAAGATTATTCTGAGCTATTTGTGAACTTCAATTTCTCAAAAGCAGTAATCTCTTTAAATGAGAAAGTTGAAGAATACCGAGAGCCTTTGATAAAACTAATGGAAAAATAAAGCTCCTACCCTAGAAAAATACAAATTACAGAATTATAAATAATTCCGTATTATTGTATGAAAGAACTTAACCTATAAATATATCCTATGTTTAATTTATCAAGCTTACTAGAATCAAGTACGAACAAATATGCCGACAGAATTGCATTTACTTATGAAGATACCAGTCTCACCTATGTGCAAGTAAATGGTGCTGCCAATCAAGTTGCCAATGGGCTGATCCAATCAGGGATACAACAAGGAGATAAAGTAGCCTTGAGCTGTTTGAACATTCCCTATTTCCCAATTATATACTTCGGAATATTGAAAGCAGGCGCTGTAGTAGTTCCTTTAAGCGTTTTATTGAAAGAAAACGAAGTAGCATACCATTTAAAAGATAGTGAAGCAAAGGCCTATTTTTGTTTTGTAGGTAATGACATGTTGCCCATGGGAGAAAGAGGCTATAAAGGGTTCAATGAAGCACCTCTTTGCGAAGATTTCTATATGATTATGCCAAGTCCAACGATGGCATCCCCCATCAACGATGTAAAAACATTAGGCGCATTGATGAATGGACAATCACCAAGTTTAGAAAGCAACATCACCTCTGCTGATGATACCGCTATCATTATTTATACATCGGGCACCACGGGAAAACCAAAAGGCGCAGAACTATCTCATGCCAATATTTTTATGAATGCACTGGTCTGCAAAGGTTTGATGGATATGACCTACGAGGACAAAAGTTTGGTGGTACTACCCTTGTTTCACATTTTCTCCATGGTTGTATTGATGGTGAATATTGTCTATTGTGGCGGTGAGGGTGTACTTTTACCAAGATTTGATGCGCAAGCTGTCCTTGACACCATGGTAAAACACAAGGTCACCATTTTTGCAGGCGTACCTACCATGTATTGGGCATTGACAAATCATGAGACCAATGAAGCAGCTATCAAAGCAATTGGTGAAAACCTGAACATTGCAATTTCAGGTGGCGCTTCACTTCCTATCAACGTATTAGAATCTTTCGAGAAAAAATTCAATGTAGAAATCATAGAGGGATATGGCATGAGTGAAGGCTCACCAGTCGTTACTTTCAACCATAGAAGTATTGGGTGCAAACCTGGGTCAATAGGAACAGCCATCTGGGGCGTTCAGGTGAAACTTGTGGATGCCGAAGGCAATGAAGTTGCCCAAGGAGAAAAGGGTGAGTTAATTTACAAAGGGCACAACGTGATGAAAGGGTATTACAAGAAACCAGAAGCCAATGCAAAAACCATTAAAAATGGATGGTTATACTCTGGAGACATTGCCACCAAAGATGAAGATGACTTTTATTATATCGTGGACAGAACCAAGGACATGATTATTCGGGGTGGGCTTAATGTATATCCTAGGGAAGTGGAAGACACAATGATGGAACACGAAGCGGTTTCGCTGGTGGCAGTCATTGGTGTTCCAAATGAAGCAAGAGGTGAGGAAATCAAAGCATGTGTAGTGCTAAAACCCGATGCCACTGTTTCGGAAGATGAGCTGATGACATGGACGAAAAGTAGAATCGCTGATTATAAATATCCAAGAATAGTCGAATTTATGGATGCGCTACCGATGAGCGCAACAGGTAAGATATTGAAAAAAGAGCTTAGGAAATCCTAGGCTTTTTCCTTTTTATCTGTGTGTAGGTTTCTTTGGCTCACTAATGTTTTGAAACCCAAGTTCAAATGTTTGTCATTTCGAACAGCGTGAGAAATCTATATACATATTATACCATTTTAAAATTAAAATGGTATAATATGTATGATGCCTTAGAATTTCCGTGCCTCACGGTGACAAAAAGAGAATCTCGTTAACCCTACTTCAATTTAAAATCAGGCGAAGAAATGATATTACTTTTATGGAATGTTCGGTCTTGGATTTGGACATCTACTCGTAGCGTCTCATTCCTGAAAATTGGATTTAGAGAAAACGCCAAGCCAGTTTTATAAGTTAACGTTCCTTTCAGTGGTCTTTCCACATCACGGGTATTGAGTACTGGAAATCTTCCATCTAGTCCAAAGCCACTAGCCGTATTTCCAAAAATGGAAAAGAAATCAATGGACACGTAATCTCCACTTGCGTTTTTATAGTAGAAGTCCAGAAAAATATTTTTGAAATTTTCGTTATAAATAACTCGAATGGTATCTACATTCGTAGTGCTAGTTGAAACAATCAACCAATCGAAAATACTATAATCAGGCTGACCAGAGGCTCCAAACTTTATAGTGTCACCCTGTGGGGTAAACTGCACATCAAATTCATTGTATGGCGGGTCAGTATCATCTTTACTCAAGCCTAAATCTCCATCACCATCTTCAAAATTAATCTTTATAATTAAAGAATCCACAGCAAAACTACCGCCACTGCTCTGTCCCTTTTTGAATATCACCTGATTGAAAGTAATATTAGGCTCTATGGGTAGCTCAGGCGGACGCTCGCATGAAACCAGTGCAACGAGTATCACCAGTACGTATAAAAAATAAACCTTAGACTTTATCATACCATTAATATGCGTTTAAAAATTAAATATACAAAAGAACCTACTTATTTAACAGGTCATTATATGATTTGTTGGTAAATTTACCTCCATGATATTAACGAATGGAATCTATAAAAAGTTTTAAAGCACAGTTATTTTCAATCAATGATTTGAATTTCAAAGAAAATGCCTTGCAGCTTTTTAAATATCAGGCAACACATAATAAAATATACGCTGCCTATATCCTAGCACTGGGCATCGTGCCCGAAGCAATTAATGACCTCTCCAAAATTCCTTTTTTACCAATTTCATTTTTCAAAAACCACCCTATAAAAACAGGAGAATGGGAAGAAGAAATGATTTTTGAAAGCAGCGGCACCACTGGAGAGAACACCTCTAAGATGTATGTGGAAGATCTTGCTTTCTACCAAAAAGTAGCCGTTAATATATTTCAAAAAATGTATGGGAATTTATCAGATTTTAATGTCCTGGCATTGTTACCCTCCTATTTAGAGAGAAAAAATGCTTCACTGGTGTATATGACGGATGATTTCATCAAAAAATCAAATGATTCAGGTTTTTTTCTTGATGACATGCCTGCACTAGTCAAAAAACTTACCAAGACAAAAGAACCAAATTTAAAGACCCTTTTGATTGGTGTGTCTTTCGCTTTATTGGATTTGGCAGAAACATATCAATTAGAGTTGAAAAATACCATCATCATGGAAACCGGTGGCATGAAGGGTAGAAGAAAAGAGTTGACACGACATGAGTTGCACATGATATTGCGAGACTCTTTTGGTCTAAAAACCATTCACTCAGAATATGGCATGACCGAACTCACCTCTCAGGCTTACTCCCAAGAAAATGGATTATTTCACACGCCACCATGGATGCAGATTTCAGTCAGAGACATCAATGATCCATTTTATAAAGTCAAAAAAGGTAAAAGCGGTGGCATCAATATCATCGACTTGGCAAATATCGCGACTTGCGCTTTCATAGAAACCAAAGACCTTGGACGCTTACATGACAACAATAGCTTCGAAGTACTTGGTAGGTTTGATAATTCAGATGTGCGAGGTTGTAATTTGATGATGATCGATTAGATTAATGAGACTTGAGATTAGGAGACAAGAGATGTTAGATAATGAGACATGAGATGTGAGGTTATTAGACAAGAGACTTGAGATTATTAAACACTAGACTTGGGATTAATGAGACACGGGATGTTAGATTATGAGATAAGAGACTTGAGATTAGTATCCATTATTAAACCAGATATAGTTTAGGATTTTTAAAAGAGCAAAACGTCATTCCTGCGTCCCGATAGCTATCGGGAGGAATCTCAAAGCCACGTTTTAAAATAATATTCCTTATCAACCAAATCTAACATCACAAATCTAGCAATCTCATAATCTTCTTCCCTCAACTCCTCGGGTGAAAATCTTGAATAATTTGCTTCAAATAATCTCTATCCAGGTGGGTGTAAATCTCTGTGGTGGTGATGGATTCATGCCCTAGCATTTCTTGTACTGCTCGCAAGTCAGCACCGCCTTCAATCAAGTGCGTGGCAAAAGAGTGACGGAATGTATGCGGACTAATTCTTTTCTTTAGCCCAGCTATTTTTGTTAGGTTTTTGATAATGGTAAAAATCATCACCCGACTTAATTTTGCTCCTCTCCTATTCAAAAAAACATAATTTTTCTGCCCAGGCTTGATTTTCATGTGTACTCTTATCTCTTCCACATAACTTTTGATAAACTTCAGCGCATCCCTTCCAATCGGTACCAGTCGTTCCTTATTTCCCTTGCCCACCACTTTTATAAAACCAATGTCTTGGTACAAATTCGTCAGCCGTAAATCAATCAATTCCGAAACCCGAAGCCCTGAGCTGTACAACGTTTCCAGCATTGCTCTATTTCTAGCACCTTCCGGGGTGGACATGTCAATGGCAGAAAAAAGTTGCTCAATCTCCATCAAATTCAATGTGTTCGGCAATTTTCTTCCCAATTTTGGTCCTTCAATCAGTGCCGATGGATCAATTTCAATCAAATCCTCCAACATTAAATATTTATAAAAAACCTTTACACCTGACAAAACCCTTGCCTGCGAATGTGCCGTCATGCCTAATTCATTGACGTATTCTATAAATCCTTGTAAATTTTCTGTCGTAATTTGCAAAGGATTCACCTCAGAATTGGAGATTTCTATAAACTGCTTTAGCTTTAGGACATCATGGGAATATGCTTCAATGGAATTATCAGCCAGAGAACGCTCTAGCTTCAAATGGCTTTCGAATTGTTTGATGTGAAAATCCCAGGTCATGACTGTAAAATAACAAACAAATGAAGATACTTATATTAAACGGACCGAATTTAAATCTTTTGGGAGTCAGAGAAAAAAGCATTTATGGGGAAATGAGTTTTGAAGATTTTTTTCAGAAGTTAAAGTCCAGCCATTCTGACATATCATTGGATTATTACCAATCCAATGTAGAAGGAGAAATCATCAACAAGCTGCATGAAGTAGGTTTTGATTATGACGGTATTATTCTAAATGCCGGCGGTTATACCCATACGTCTGTGGCGATTACCGATGCTATCGCAGGAATCAAAACACCCGTGCTTGAAGTGCACATCTCCAATATTTATGCTCGAGAAGAATTCCGTCATACCAGTCTGATTAGTAAAAATTGCGTTGGGATGATTTCAGGGTTGGGATTGAAAGGATATGAGATGGCAGTGGATTATTTTAAGCGTTAAAAATTATTCTTCCAAAACAATATTCTTGAAAAAATGATCAAAAAATCGTATTTTTGATAAAAACCCTCATTATGCAAACCATTCGTCTAAGAGTTAATGATAAAATAATCAAAAATCTCATGTGGTTTTTAGGGAAATTTAGCAAAACTGAAATTCAAATCATAAATGAGGATAATGAATTTCTCTCAGTTCAACATTACCTTCAACAAGAACTTAATAAAGTTGAAAACGGGGAGGTTGAATTTATAAGTTTGGATGAGTTAGATAGTAATTTGGAGAACACAATCCAAAACTATGAAACTTAAGATTTCAAAATCATTCAGTAAAAAACTAAATGACTACATAGATTTCATTGCACGAGATAAGCCATCAGCTGCTCGAAAATTTAAATCTGACATATTAAGGAAGATTAAAGACATCCCACAGATGCCGTATAAACATAGAAAATCTATTTTTTTTGATAGAGATGATATTCGTGATTTAATTTTTAAAGGATACACAGTCATTTATAAGGTTTCTAAATCAGAAAATACAATTGAAGTATTTGGAATTACCAAATATGAAAACAATCCCTTTAAAGATTAAATCGAAAAATGCCAACCTTCTACCCCGGCCCATCAAAAGTCTATTCGAAAGTAGCAGCATACATGCAAGACGCTTTCGACATAGGAGTGGTAAGCATTAACCACCGCAGCCCCGAGTTTATTGAAATTTCAAAAACAACGATTGCACTGCTAAAGGAGAAACTCAATATTCCAGAAAGCTATACGATATTTTACACCGCATCCGCTACCGAGTGTTGGGAGATCATTGCACAGTCATTGGTCAAAGAAAAGAGTTTTCACATCTACAATGGCGCCTTCGGTAAAAAATGGTTTCAGTACACCAAAAAACTCAAACCTAAATCAATTGGTATTTCCTTTGACGAAAATGACAAGCTAGATATCAGTGGATTACAAATATTAAACACCGCTGAACTCATCTGTCTCACGCAAAACGAAACCTCCAATAGCACCGAAATATCAAACGAAAAAATTGCTAAAATAAAAGCACAGCACCCTGAAAAACTCTTTGCCATAGACGCTACCTCCTCCATGGGAGGAATTGAGTTGGAATTTCAAAATGCTGATATTTGGTATGCTTCTGTTCAGAAATGTTTTGGACTTCCCGCCGGACTAGCACTGATGATTTGCGCTCCCCCTGCCATCAAAAAAGCATTAGAAATTGGGGAAAACGACCACTACAACAGCCTGTCTTTTATGGTAGAAAAGATGAAGAAATTTCAGACCACCCACACACCAAATGTACTGAATATTTACCTGCTCATGCGCATAATGCAAGATGCTCCACCAATCAAAAAGATACATGAAATAACGCTTGACCGTTTTCACAATTGGATTGCATTTATCAATCCGTTCACTGACTTCAAACTATTGATAAGCAATCCAGCTGTCCAATCCAAAACAGTACTGACGATAGAAGGAGAAGCCGCTACCATTGCAGCTGTTAAAGAGAAAGCCAAAGCAGCCGGTATTATGCTAGGCAATGGCTATGGAGACTTGAAAGACAGTACTTTTAGAATTGCTAATTTTCCAGCTATTACGGAGAAAGAAATTGAGGAGTTGCAGGTATTTTTGAAGGGGAATTTTGAGTGAAGGTATTAAGGATGGGCTTCTTTTTTCGTATTACAAATACCTAGGAAGGTGCGATCGCAATGCAATTACGACCGAGCGGTTTTTGATACTTTTGATTTATCTATATTATTCGCAAATCAATTGAGTTTTGGTCTGTGGAGACACAGACCAAGGAGCAAAAGAAATTGAGGAATTGCAAGAGTTTTTGAAGGGTTATTTCAAATAGTACGCCTCTCTTTCGCTGCTAAAAACAGCAGTAATACCATTTCAAAATTAAAATGGTATAAAATATATACAAGACGTCATTCCTCAGAATGAAGGAATCTTATACTAAAATTTGAAAGTGAGTATAATATGATTATTCTATGATTTTATAAAATTACTCCAAAGACAAAAAAAAAGGAAAAAGCAAATATTTTTTCCTTTTTATCCATTTATCGTCAAAATCTAAAAATATGCTAAAAATAATTGACAAAAATTAAAAATCAGCAACTAGCTGATGAAACACTGGTGTAACAAAAAGGAGATACAGGCATTGCTAAAATAATGACTTATGCAACGCATAAATCCGTAAGGATTAAAGAAAATAAGAAAGAGAGAAAGGTGAACAAAATGCACTTTAATTAAAGATAGGTTATTAAATTGCGACTATCGCCTGCCTGAGTGGGCAGGCATATGTTCAATTTAATATATAGTATTATGAAAAAGTTAGTATTAATGATCGCATTGTTTGGAATGTCTTTTGCTTTTAACGCCTGTACTGATCCGGTAGATGAAATTCAGGCGGGATTTGAGCAGGAAAAGGTAACAAGTCCTGAACCAGATGGTGGTGATGCGCCAGCAGCAGAAGGTTGGCTAGGTGAAGACTAAAAAATAAAAGGCAACATTTTGGTTGTTGCCTTTTATTATAATTGGATTATACCTACATTAGCAGCAGATACTAAGCAAAAAAGAAATGAAACAACATGGCTATATAGCCGTACTCCTATTCATCATCTTGGGATGTGTTATTCCCTATCAAGTTACGGCAGCACCCTACAAATACATCGCAACAGATAGTTTGCTAGCGCAAATAAAAAAGCATTATAAATCTTCGCCTGATTTGGCATTAGACTATGCTACTGCCCTTCAAAAAGAAGCTGAAAATAATAAAAACAAAGCGCTGGAAGCAAAAGCCCTTTGGTCCATAGCATTAATTAACTATGAACAAGGAAATCTGAATGCCAGTGTAGAGGCATACTTCAAAGTCATTCCACTCTACAAAAACTTAGAAAAGAAGAAGTATGTGGCTGACAGTTATTATAACATTGGAAAAATACTCACCGATACAAAAAATGACTTGATGGCGGAGGAGTTTTGTGATAAAGCGTTAAGCCTCTATACGGTATTGAACAATGGCAAATGGTTGGCAAACACCAATTTGCAATTGGGTAAAACTTATGTCAATCTAAAGCAACCAGAGAAAGCAACCAAGCATTTAAACATGGCGCTCAAGCTAGCGAGCGCACATAATCAAAAAATCATCCACAAGATATATAATTGGAAAGGGGTATTAGCAATAGACAAGGGCAACTATGAAGAAGCCATTGCACTATTTAATACAAGCCTATCACATAGCGAACAGGCAAATGACCTTTCTGAAAAAGCGGCGACCCTCTTAAACATTGCCATCGTTCATTCCAAAAAAGGGAATGTTGCTGC
>Ga0256840_1004374_pt1 | contig 10643 bp, 10 predicted proteins | sample 355202metaG_FD_185969 | JGI IMG/M metagenome (GOLD analysis project Ga0256840, IMG submission 185969) | Hydrothermal vent microbial communities from Mid Atlantic Ridge, Atlantic Ocean - 355-202 | ecosystem: Environmental > Aquatic > Marine > Hydrothermal vents | place: Atlantic Ocean: Mid...
AAATTCCAGTCAAAACTAAAGAAAAGCATGCAACAAATCTTGCGTTTGTTGCAGCTCAACCTCTTTGAAAAACGTGATCTTATGGCGCTTCTTCGAGGAGACCCTCCAAGAGATAATGACAGGGATTTTAATCAGATGGTGTTAGTATGAAAGTTAACGGGACAGTAGTGCTATTAATTTGTCACCCCCCCCTCTTTTTACCACTTTTGTAATTAGACCTTTCTCATACCAAAATCTCATAATATTAAGTTTACAAAAGTGGTAAAAACAAGGGGGGTGACAAATTAATCAACATAACTCTGCTATTTTTTGTAAGAACACATCCATTTCTTTATCTGTACCAATCGTAATTCGTAAAAACCCATCAATACGTGGGGCACTAAAGTATCTTACTAATAAACCTTGCTCTTTTAGCTCGATATAAAGATTCTTTGCATCTACTTGCGTAGGTTTAGCAAATAAAAAGTTTGTTTTTGATGGCAATACTTCAAAGCCCTGTGTTACTAAAACATCTCTGACTCTTTCGCGAGTATTAATGATCTTTTGACAGGTAATCTCAAAATGTTCTTTATCCTTAATTGATGCTGTTGCTCCTGCAATAGCTACACGATCAAGCGGATATGAGTTAAAGGAATTTTTAACACGCTCTAATCCTTCAATTAAATAAGGGTGACCCATTGCAAAGCCCACACGTAAACCCGCTAAGGAACGCGACTTTGAAAAGGTTTGTGTAACGAGCAAATTAGGGTATTTAGCAATTAAAGAAACAGCAGTATCTGCTCCAAAGTCAACATACGCCTCATCAATTACAACCACAATATCAGGATTGGTTTTTAGAATTTTTTCTATATTCCTAAGCGAAAGTGCAATACCACTGGGTGCATTAGGGTTAGGAAAGATAATTCCCCCCTTATCATTGCCGTTACAATAATCATCAACACATATTGTAAAATCATTTGCTAATGGGACTTTTGCATTCTCAATATTATACAAACTACAATAAGCAGGGTAAAAACCGTAGCTAATATCAGGGGAAAAGAGTGGTTTATCTTGTTTAAGCAATGCAACAAAAGTATGCGCTAAAACCTCATCAGAGCTATTGCCTACAAACACTTGCTCATAATCTAATGAATAATACTCTGCAATCGCCTGCTTTAAGCGCTTTGCCATTGGATCAGGGTATAAACGCATAGACTCATCCGAGGCCGCACGCATCGCCGCTATCGCTTTTGCTGATGGTGGATAGGGGTTTTCGTTAGTGTTCAACTTTATATATTGCTGATCTTGCGGTTGCTCACCTGGTGTATAAGGGTCAAGTTCGCGGGCTCGTTTGCTCCAAAATTTACTCATGATTTGCTTCTATTTAAGTTAATGATTTTACTGATAGATTATCAATCTTTAACTCCGTTGTCGCAACATACTTCCTAAAGCCGTTTTTAGATGAGCACTTTTTACTGGCTTATGCAAAATAGGTACACCATGAGCAATAATCTCTTTCATACGATCAGGTGCCGTATCTCCGGTGATGACCACTCTTGCTGCTTGATAGTCAACCTGCTCATGAAAAGCATTCATGGCATCAATACCTGTTGTATTTTCTCGCAAACGATAATCAGCGATTATTGCATCAATTTTTTCTTCATTTGTTTTTGCAAGCTCAATAGTTGCAGTAACACTATCAGCTGTTAATACTGTGCAACCCCAACCTTCTAATAGTGATTTCATTGCATCCAATACACTCTTATTATCATCAATAACTAAAACAACAGCTTGATTAAAGTTAGCTATCTTTGCTCTAGGGAGAACTTCTTTTTTAATTGTGAGGTGTTTTGTTATTTTGCTTTTGGATAGCTCAGGCATCTCAAGAGAAAACACACTACCCTTCCCAAGTTCTGACTTTAAACTCAACTTAGCACCAATCAGCGCGGATAATCTATTACATATTGCCAAGCCTAATCCAAGCCCTTTATTCTGGTCGCGCTCTGGGTTTTGTAATTGTTGAAATTCAGCAAAAACAAGCTCTTGGTTCTCTGGCGCTATACCTTTTCCTGTATCCCAAACTTGTATTAATACCTTTCCTTTTCTTTTGCGACAGGAAATCAATATTTTTCCAGATTCAGTGTAACGAATTGCATTGTGTACTAAGTTTCTAAGAATATCTTCAAACAATATTGGGTCAGCTTCAATAAAATGCTGTCCACAATGTGAGCGAAGTTCTAAGCCATTTTGCTCAGCAGATAAACGAAATTCATCAATAATTTTCTTTATAATATTCCCAACATTAACGATTTCAGGATCTACATCAACAATTTCAGCGTCAAGCTTTGATATATCAAGCAATGAATTCAGCAAATTAAGCATGGCCTCATTTGCTTTTCCTATTTGCTTGAGTATTTTTTTACCTTTTGTACTGTTTATTTCAGGCTCAATCGCACTAGCCAATAAAGAAAGCGAATGTACGGGTTGTCTTAGGTCATGACTAGCAGCAGACAAAAAACGCGATTTATCTTTATTAGCCTCAATCGCTTCATTTTTTTGCTTTTCTAATGCCTTTACAAGGTCATAGTTTTCATACCTCATCTCTATTAAACGAGTTATAAAGCCATAAGACATTCTACTTAAAAAAATCATTACTCCTAAAAATATGATAATTGTAATAGCTAAAAAAAAGTGTTCAGAATCCCCCCTTAAAAAGAATATTACTATAAAGGGGAATAGAATTGGTACTGCAAACAGAATATAAGCCCACCACAATGATGAAAGTACCAGTACCGAACCTGATGCCATTGCAAAAAGAAATATAATCAAATAAGAAAAATGCACCATAGAATCAGGGGTATAAAAATAATACCCCGCAATACCCCAAATCACACCAAAACAAAGGGGAAGCTGATAATAAAAAAGCTTTTTCGGTACACCTGATAAATCTTTAAAAAATGGCTTTAAATAAAAATAAAAGAGCGATGTAAGGGAGCAAGCAATAAATAAACCAGCCAGCCATATTACTAGCGTTCTGTGTGAAACAACATCCCACATCAAAGCAACTAAAATAGGGGCAGTTAACAAATTTGTAACCATCATTAGAGGCGTTAGCTTATACAAAATCATATAACGCTCTAATTGAATTAAGGGATTTTCTTCCGACTTATTAATATAAATACCTCGTAGGATTTCTTTTGATTTTAACCTGATTTCGTGACTTCAATACGGATTCAGATTTAATGTTCGGTGCTAGGCACTATTCAAATATAACAACATTAATGATAGTATAAAAATAGATAAGGCATTACCTACTACAACTATCGATGCAACCTCAGTTGGGTGTTGTTGATATTTTTCAGCAAACATATAATTTAAAACGGCGGGAGGCAAGGCTGCAAATAATAATAATTGTGTTCGCTGCATTGGCTCTAGGGGTAAGACTAATAATATTAAAAATGCAGCAATTACACTAAATAATGGGCAGAGAATTGCACCGACTACACCAATACGCCATGCGCCTAAATCAACCTGAGTCATACGCACACCAAGAGAAACAAGCATTAGGGGAATTGCAACCTGTGCTAACATTTTAATGGGAGTATGCATCACATCAGGCATATTCCACTTTGTTAAGCTAATGGTCAGACCAATTATTGTAGCAATATTTACAGGCATCTTTAATAAATTCCACCACGATATTTTACCTCCTACAATGTAAGTACCAAGTGTAAAATGAAATAAATTACTCACCAAAAATACAATAACTGCGGCACTTAATGCCTCTTCTCCAAACGCTAAAACAGCGAGTGGTAAACCCATATTTCCACAATTATTAAACATCATCGATGGGACAAACATAGGGATAGGGAGTTTAAAAAATTTAGCGAAAGCCCATGCTAGTACACCTGAAAATAAAACAACAAAAATACCGGCTAATGCTAAATCTTGATAGTCAAATAAAGAAAAGTTTTGTCTCGATAGTGCATCTATAAGAAGTGCTGGTATGAATATTTCCATATTCATACGGTTAGCAAAATCCATGTTTATATCATTATATTTTGCATAGATATAACCGATTAAAATCAGCAAAAATATTGGAAATAATACAGGGAATATAATAGACATTAGTAAAGTGTCGTCTCATTTGTCGGTCTTGTTCTAAACCATTTCATCGTCCACATATACTGTTCAGGATGTTCTTTAATAAGCTGTTCTAACGATTGGTTTAATAATAACGCATCTTGTTCTGCATTCCCTGTGGGATAATCAACAATAGGTGGGGAAATTTGTGTTATATATTTCTGAGTTACTGTGTCGTACCAAACAAATGCTGGCAATGCTATTGCCTTACCCATTTTAGCCAAACGTGCTGTTGTTGTTAACGTAGCTTTTTGCGTTTTAAAAAAAGGGGCAAAAACCGCACTTTTAATACCTAAGTCCTCATCAGGTAGAAAAATCATAAGTCGTTTGGGTATTAACGATTTAATCAATTTTCTCATTCCCTCCTCACGCGAAACGACAAAGCTCACATGACGACATCGGCTACGAGCAATCATCCAATCTAATAATGCATTTTTGGATGTTTTATATGAACCAAAGCATTCATATTGCAAACCCAAAGCAACCGGTGCGAACTCCAACATAACGCTGTGTGCTAATAAAATAATAATACTTTGATCATTCTTTACAGCTTCGTCAATATACTCTTTCCCATCGATTTCCAGCATAGCTGATAAACGTCGTTTGCTACCAAAGAACAACAAACTATAATCGACAAGTGCACAGCCGTACCATTGAAGATGCTCCTGTATTAGCTCTTCGTATTTCTGTTCACTTAAATTAGGGAAAGCTATTTTGAGATTAGTATGTACAATATTATGACGCTTTTTATTGTTTTTATACACTCTATCGCCAACCCATCGACCTATAGTATGACGAGCAGAATTAGGTAGTTGCGCAACAAAAAATGCCAAAAATAATCCTAGCCAAGTAACCCAATAACGTGGGTATAGAAGTTGACTGGTAAATCTAATACCACACTCCTCATTTATACCAGTATTCATGATGACAAATCTCTATCGTTACTATCTCCTTTTTTTGTATCACCATCTGTTCTAAAGGTATAACTAATTTTCATCTCATCCAGTTTTTCTTCTAACCATTTTGCAGCCTTTATTACCTCTTTTTTAGGTCCTTTTAAGCCAAAATCAATTAAATTACCCCGACGCTCTGTACTTGGTAAGCTTGAAAGTCCTACCTCTACAAACGTTTCAAGAAGCTCATTCATCATATCTAGCAAACTACTTTCTGCCACACCCAAGATATCCCAGCGCCATTCAACATTAGGCTCATCATCAAATAAATGCTGATAATGTGTATCTAAGACCCACTCAATCATTGGCCAAGACATATTAGGGAAACCAGGCACAAAATGATGATGCTCTACTTTAAACCCTGGCACTCTATTAATAGGGTTAGGGATTAATAATGCACCCTCAGGAAGATCACTCATTAAAATACGATTTGGATAAGCCCTTTCTCCAAATTGCTCTTCTATAATAGCTTGTGCCTCTGGATGCCGTGTTAGCTCTAATTCGAAGGCAGTTGCAGCACTAGCACGAGTAACATCATCAGGCGTTGCACCAATACCCCCAAAGATAAACACCAGATCACCAGTGCGAATTGTTTGTCTTAAAGTATCAATGATTTCTTGCTTAGTATCACCAATCACTCGAACCCAATTTAATACCATGCCACGTGCTTTAAGTAGCTCGATAGCTTTTGCCATATGCTTATCAGTACGAGAGCCATTGAGCAATTCATCACCAATTAATATTAAGCCAACACGCTGATAGACAAATTTTCTTCCTCCAATATTCAAATCTTCGATCCTTTAGCTTTTGCACGTTGTTGTGTTAATTCATTTTTCTTTTCTGTTGAAGCAATATCCCAATTAGGGCTTGCTTCAACCCAACCCTGTGTGTGCTGTTGTACAATATCTGCCAATGCCTTTATATGATCTAGGCTATCATTTAATGCAGGAATATAATTAAAGCTTTCACCGCCTGCATCCATAAAATATTCACGATTTTCAATATTGATTTCTTCTAATGTCTCTAGGCAATCAGAAGGAAAGCCAGGACAAATTACATCAATATTTTTCACACCTTCTGCGGGTAATGACATTAATGTTTTATCGGTATACGGTTGCAACCATTCGGCTTTACCAAATCGAGATTGGAAAGTAAGCCTCCATTGTTCATCCTTTAGTTCTAATTGCTCTGCAAGTAAACGTCCCGTTTTTTGACAGTGACAATAATAGGGATCACCTAGGTCTAGGTTTCGCTTAGGCAGCCCGTGAAAAGACATCAGCAAAACTTCACTTTTGCCAGTATTCTTCCAATGTTCTTTCACACTATTTGCTAATGCATCAATATATGCTGGATAGTCATGATATTGCCCCACAAAACGCAACTCTGGCAACCAACGCCATCCACGCAAAACTTTAGCAATTTCATCAAAACCTGTAGCGGTAGTTGTAGCAGAATACTGTGGATATAGTGGCAAAACCATTATGCGATACGCACCTTTTTCTCTTAATGCTTTTAAACCTGATTCAATACTAGGCTCGCCATAACGCATAGCTGGTTCAACAAATACTGGGCCTTTAAAACGCATCTCCATTTCTTGTTGGATAAGTTTTGCTTGTCTGTTGCTGTAATGTAATAAAGGTGAACCTTCCTCTAACCAAACTTCTTTATATTTTTCGACAATAACAGGAGGGCGTTTTGGCAAAATAAATCCATATAAAATAGGTAACCAAACTAAACGAGGGATCTCAATAACACGTGAATCGGAAAGAAATTGGGCTAAGTATTTACGAACAGCGGATGTTGTTGGCTCATTTGGCGTACCAAGATTAACCAATAAGACCCCAATGCTGGCCGACTTGCCATGAAAAAATGTTTTATCACCCTTAACTTTTGTCACTTTTTTATCTCGATTACTCTGAATATTGTCCTTTTTTGGAGAATAACATACAAACGGCTTGATAAATCAACGCTAAGCTCTATCTTTTTTTGCTTTCACCGCTATAATTGAACCATAGCTCCGAGTAATGTTTTTGCATTACTCCTTTAAAAATACATAGGTATACAAAACATGGCACGAGTAACTGTTGAAGATTGTCTAAAACATGTCGATACAAATTATGATTTGGTTTTACAAGCCGCAAAACGCGCACGCGCAATTGCTGAAGGCGCTCCTGCGCTCGTAGAAGAAGATGGTGACAAGCCAGTCGTTATCGCTTTGCGTGAGATTGCAGAAGATGTAAAACCAGAGGATGTACTCACGACTGAAGCTCCAGATGAAATGACGATGGATCAGGATCAATCTTTAGAGCCTGTTGAAATTTCTGTCAGTTAATTTGGGCTGATCCATATCCATGCCCGAGCCTGCATCCCAAACTCTTATAAATGCGACTGACTTAAGCGAACAAGTTAGTCGCTATATGAATGAAGAGGATGCCAGTCGAGTTTATAATGCCTTCCTGCTCGCCGCAGAAGCACATGATGGTGTAGTACGAAAATCTGGCGAATTCTATATCTTCCACCCTCTGGAAGTTGCTTATACTCTTGCCGACCTACACATGGATGCTGACACAATTTGTGCCGCTCTACTTCATGATGTCATCGAAGACACCACTTTTACGAAAGCAGATATTACTGAAAAGTTTGGTAACGTAGTTGCAGACTTAGTTGATGGTGTAACAAAACTAGCGGGTGGAGAATTCACCTCACGTGATGAGGCAAACGCAGCAAGCTTTCAAAAAATGATGACTGCAATGACGCAAGATTTTCGTGTCGTTTTAATAAAGCTCGCAGATCGCCTCCATAATGTGAAAACTCTTGGGGTGCGAAAACCAGATGCCAAAAGACGTATCGCACAAGAAACATTAGATATTCATGTTCCGCTCGCAAGACGTATGGGCATGAATGCCATGCGCAAAGATTTACAAGTAAATGCTTTTAAACATTTATTCCCATGGCGTGCCAAAGTTTTGCAGCGAGCCATGGATAAGTTCATTCGTGAAAATGCTGATACGCACCAAGAAATTATCAAAACTATTACTGAGGCACTTTACAAAAATAATGTTAAAGGCAGAGTTTTTCGTTGGCATAAAAATATATACCGACTTTACCTTCGCATAAAGAACAACAAAAATAAAAACCAGCTTGATAGCCAAACAGAAGCTTTAGAACTTCGTATTTTAGTCAATAACACTGCAGAATGTTATGCCGCACTTGGGGTAATTCATCAGCTATATCAGCCTAAAATCGGCAAGTTTAAAGATTTTATAGCAACACCAAAAGGCTATGGTTTTCAAGCGCTTCAAACCGTATTGCTTACACCACAAAGACAGCTTATTTTGGTACAAATCCAAAGCCATGAAATGTACCAAATTGCCCAGTATGGTATTACCGCGCATCGTCGTTATCCTGATTTATTAAGCTCATCAGATAAGTCACAAGTCTATTTAAATCGCTGGTTGCGACAGGTTGAAGAAATCCAACAAGCGACAGGAAATGCAGCAGAGTTTTTACAAGATATGAAAGCTGATTTATTTCTATCAGAAATTTATGTATCAACCCCAAAAGGTGAAACTAAAGTACTACCAAAAGGCTCAACACCTATCGATTTTGCCTATGCTATTCATACAGAAGTGGGAGATAAATGTGTAGGTGCCTACATTGATGGGGAGTTAAGTCGTTTAAACGCATTAATCCCCAATGGCGCAACGGTAAAAATTATTACCAAGGATGACGCTACCCCTCATTCAATTTGGCTCAATTATGTTATTACAGCTAAAGCCCGCTCATCAATACGCAATTGGATTAATAAAAGAAAATCACATGAATTTGTTACATTAGGCAAACAAATTCTTGAGAAAACATTAAGAAAATTTTCTCTAAAACTAGATAATATTTCGCCTGAAAATATGGCGAAAACCCTAAACATATTAGGCTTGAAAAATAAAGAAAAACTCTTTAGCAGTATCGCCAAAGGCAATCAATCTTCCATGTTGGTGGCTAAACGCCTTCTCAATAATGATGCGCTCACTTCTGTGGAAAGTGAAGATCAAGTGCTTTTAATAAAAGGAACGGAAGGTTTAGCCGTACATTTGCAAGAGTGTTGTCACCCAATACCTAACGATGCGATAGTTGCCCAGCTTGATGAAAATCATGGGCTTGAAGTTCACCGTACAAATTGCCCAACACTTTCTCACAGAAAAGCACTACAAAAAAAAGAGACAATGAGTATTGCATGGGTAGATGACACCAGTAATGAGTCCCATTTTTTAGCACCTCTTAATGTACAAGTACAAAACCGTGTTGGTGTATTATCACACATCACAGATTTTTTAGAAAAAATGCACGTTAATATTGAAGATATAAATATTTCAGGTGATAGCAATATCAAAGATATGTATTTTCTCTTGCAAGTTAACAATGCTAATCATTTACGTAAAATTGCAGAATCACTTAATAATCAATCTCACGTCATTAGCGTAGTACGATTATTTGACAAGGCAAAATAAGGGTTACATATGAAACGAGAAATAATTTCAACAAATAAAGCACCACAAGCTATAGGCACATATTCACAAGCAGTAAAAATTGATAGCACTATTTATATTTCGGGACAAATTCCACTTGTACCTGAAACTATGGAGCTAGTAGAAGGTGACTTTTCCGCACAAGTTCGACAAGTATTTAAAAACTTGTCTGCCATAACTGAAGCTGCAGGTGGCAACATAAACGACTGTGCAAAAGTTAATTTATTTCTTACTGACTTAAGTAATTTTGTAACAGTAAATGAAGTAATGGCAGAATTCTTCAACCAACCTTACCCTGCGCGTGCTGCGATTGAAGTATCTGCTTTGCCTAAAGGTGCTGTTGTTGAAGCTGACGCAGTTATGGCATTATAAATAATGCCAGTAGAAAACGTGATGGACAATACAGTAACAAAACAAAAAATAACTGTTTATCCAGGCACATTTGACCCCATCACTAATGGTCATATAGACCTAGTTCAACGTGCTGCAAAAATGTTTGACTCTGTTATTGTCGCTATTGCATCAAGCAGTAGAAAAAAACCCAAGTTCTCATTAGAAGAACGAGTTGAACTTGCCCAAAAAGTTTTAGCTGATTGCCCTAATGTGACGGTAAAAGGTTTTAATATTTTATTAATTGATTTTGCACGCCAGCACAAAGCGACTGTGCTTATTCGTGGTTTACGTGCTGTATCTGATTTTGAATACGAATTTCAACTTGCCAGTATGAATCGTCATCTCGCACCAGAAATTGAATCTGTGTTCTTAATGCCGGCGGATGAATACTCCTTTATTTCATCTTCTCTTGTAAAAGAAGTTGCTGCCTTAAATGGAGATATATCCAACTTTGTTCACCCTATTGTCTTTAAAGCACTTAATAGATAACCTCCTTAGTCATTTTTTGTTAGCATCTGTATTTCCATACAAAATAGATAATTGGACTCCCTCACCCTTAATTGGGGTGAGTTAAACTGAAGTTTTCCCAAACGAAAGCAGAAAGGAGTCCTAGTTATGAAAGATACCATCGTAGGCGTAGATTTAGCAAAAG
>Ga0256840_1004375_pt1 | contig 10643 bp, 8 predicted proteins | sample 355202metaG_FD_185969 | JGI IMG/M metagenome (GOLD analysis project Ga0256840, IMG submission 185969) | Hydrothermal vent microbial communities from Mid Atlantic Ridge, Atlantic Ocean - 355-202 | ecosystem: Environmental > Aquatic > Marine > Hydrothermal vents | place: Atlantic Ocean: Mid...
TTCTATATTAAATTTTCTGATGTTTTCTATATGTTTTTCTAAGTTACAGAAACCTGCTTTGACAAAATCTATATTAGGATTGTTTAGTTCTTCTTTTTTTGCGCCTCCATGGTGACGTAAAGCTCTAATTGTGGCAACTAAAACCACCGCTTTCGGATTTAAATCCGCAGCCACACATTTAATATTTAAAAATTTCTCAGCTCCTAAATCGGCTCCAAAACCCGCTTCAGTAATTACATAATTAGATAATGACAATCCCATTTTAGTTGCAATAATTGTATTCGTTCCCTGAGCTATATTAGCAAATGGTCCTCCGTGAATAATTGCTGGATTTTCTTCTAAAGTTTGTACTAAATTTGGTTTTATAGCATCTTTTAATAAAATAGCCATTGCATTTTCAGCTTTTAAATCACGTGCAAAAATCGGTTTTTTATCAAATGTAAATCCTACGAAAATATCTCCCAAACGCTCTTTTAAGTCTTTAAAATTAGTAGCCATACACAAAATAGCCATCACTTCAGAAGCTGGTGTAATATTAAAACCATCTTCTCTAGGAATACCATTTGCAGTACCTCCCAAGCCAATAGTTATTTTGCGAAGCGCTCTATCATTCATATCAATAACGCGTTTCCAAAAAATTGCTCTAGGATCTAAATTAAAATTACAACACTTACTTTGTAAATTATTGTCAATTAAAGCTGAAAGTAAATTATTTGCTTTTTCAATTGCATTAAAGTCACCTGTAAAATGCAAATTAATATCTTCCATTGGAACTACCTGAGAATAACCACCTCCTGCTGCACCTCCTTTAATTCCAAAAACAGGCCCCAATGATGGTTCCCTCAATACTGCTGTTGCTTGTTTCCCTATTCTGTTTAAGCCCTCTGTTAACCCTATAGAAACTGTTGTTTTACCCTCTCCTGCTGGGGTTGGAGTAATTGCTGTAACTAAAACTAAATTATTTTTTTTTTATTTTTTCTTCATCAATTAAATGCAAAGGTAGCTTCGCTTTATATTTTCCATACAGCTCTAAATCATCTTCTTTAATCCCTAATTTCGCGCCTATTTCTTTAATGTGTATCAGTTCTTTTCCTTGTGCTATTTCTATATCAGATAAATATTTCATTTTTAAAAAAATTTAGGATACAAATATATAAAATTCATACTTCAGAATTTAAATAATTAACCATGTAATAATTTATAAGTATAAAAACAAAAAAAGAATTGTTAGTTCCTGTTTGAAATTATATATTTGCACGTTTATTACAATTGAATTATTTTAAAAAAAATTAAGATGCAAAACAAAGGACTTATAAAGTTATTTGCTATTCTATTCGGATTAGTGAGTTTATATCAATTATCATTCACTTGGTTTACAAATGGCGTTGAGGATAAAGCAAAAATGTATGCTGAATCTAAATCTGACGATGGTAAGGAAATAGCGAAATTAGAGGGACACTATTTAGATTCTGTTGCAAATAAACCAATTATTGATTTAGGTTTTACAAAGTTCACTTATAATGATATTAAAAATAAGGAATTAAATTTAGGCTTAGACTTAAAAGGTGGTATTAATGCCATATTGCAAGTATCTGTTAAAGATATTTTAATTGGTTTATCTAATAATTCTAAAAACCCTGTATTTAATGAAGCGTTGGCAAAAGCTACAGAAGCTCAAAAAAGTAGTGATAAAACTTTTTTAGATTTATTTTATGACGAATTTGAAAAAGCAAGTGCCGGAACTGTTAAATTAAGTGACCCAAGTATTTTTGGAAATAAATCATTACGTGAAAAAATCAATTTTAAACTAACTGATGAGGAAGTAAAACCAATTATTGAAGAAGAAGTTACAGGTTCAGTAAATACAGCCTTTGAAGTTTTACGTAGTCGTATAGATAAATTTGGTGTTACACAACCAAATATTCAACGTATTGGAAATTCTGGTCGTATTTTAATAGAATTACCTGGAGCAAAAGATATTGACAGGGTTGAAAAACTACTACAAAGTACTGCTGAATTACAATTTTGGGAAGTTTATTCAAACCAAGAAACTGCAAACTTCTTTTTTGCAGCAAACAGTGTTATCGAGAATTTCTTAAAAGACAAAACAAAAGCAGATACTACTTCTACTAAAGATAATTTAGATGACTTATTAGGAGAGGTATCTGATTCCTTGGCTTCCAAAAAAATAGAAAATTTATTCTCTGTATTCACACCGAACATTCCTCAATCTGAAAATCAAATATCATCCATTCTTGGAAATGCTAAAGTATCAGACACGGCCAAAGTAAATGCTTATTTAGCAATGAAAAGTGTTAGAGCTAAGTTACCTAATGAAATGAAATATATTAAATTTCTTTGGGATGCAAAACCTTTTGCTTCAACCGATTTCACAACTAATGAAAATGTAAACAGAATATCTTTATATGGTATAAAATCTAATCGAGAAGATGTTGCCCCTATTGAAGGCGATGTAATTGAAGATGCAAGTCAGGAATACGGACAAACAGGAAAACCTGAAGTTAGTATGACAATGAATGCAATGGGCTCAAAACAATGGGGTAAAATGACTACCGAAAATGTTGGTAAATTTGTAGCTGTTGTACTAGATAATTATGTTTATACGGCTCCAAGAGTTAATACTCCAATTACTACAGGAAGAACTTCTATTTCTGGTGGAAGTATGACCGTAAGTGAAGCGCAGGATATTGCAAACGTTTTAAAAGCAGGTAAATTACCAGCTGCTGCACATATAATACAAAAAGCAATTGTTGGACCGTCATTGGGTCAAAAGGCAATTAATAGTAGTATGAATTCTTTTGGATTGGCTCTATTATTAATTTTACTTTGGATGGTATTCTACTATGGTAAAGCAGGTGCAATTGCTGATATTGCTTTAGCAACTAACCTTTTGTTTATTTTTGGAATTCTAACAGCATTTGGCGCTGTATTAACCTTACCAGGTATTGCAGGTATTATTTTAACAATAGGTATGTCTGTTGATGCAAACGTAATTATTTTTGAAAGAATTAAAGAAGAGTTAAATAAAGGAAAAGCCCTTAAAGCAGCCATATCTTATGGATTTAGTTTTAAAGGTGCATTATCTGCAATTGTTGATGCCAACATAACAACAATGCTTACGGGTATTATTTTATATGTATTTGGTACAGGACCTGTAAAAGGTTTTGCATACACATTAATGGTAGGTATTGCAACTTCACTATTTTCAGCTGTATTTATTACCCGATTATTAATTGATTGGTATGCTGCAAAAGGAAAAAAATTCACTTTCAATACAAACATTACTAAAAATTGGTTTCAAAATATTGATGTTGAATTCTTAAAAAAACGTAAAATTGCTTATATTATTTCAAGTATTTTTATCATAATAGGATTAAGTTCCTTATTTACAAAAGGATTAAATTATGGTGTTGATTTTGTTGGTGGTAGATCTTATGTAGTGAAGTTTGATAAGCCTATGAGTGCAACTGATGTTTCTGAAAGTTTGAAAGACGTTTTTGGAAGTGCACCAGAGGTAAAAACATACGGAGCTGCAAACCAATTAAAAATTACTACGAAATATAAAATAGACGAAGAAGGTAATCATGTTGATAATGAAGTACAAGATTTATTGTACAGGGGGTTAAAAAAATACATTCCAGCAGATGTTACATTAGAGGCATTTAAACCAGGTTATGGTGGTGTAAAAACAACTGGTATTTTGAGCTCTATTAAAGTAGAACCAACAATTGCCGATGATATTAAAACTGCTGCAGGTTGGGCTATTCTAGGTTCTTTATTAGTTATTTTCTTATACATCCTATTTAGATTTAGAAAATGGCAATACAGTTTAGGTGCTGTTGCTGCATTATTTCATGATGTGTTGATTGTAATTGGAATTTTCTCCTTATTTAACAAGATTTTACCTTTTGATATGGAAATTGGACAATCTTTTATTGCCGCCATTTTAACAGTTTTAGGATACTCAATTAATGATACTGTTATTGTTTTTGATAGAATTCGTGAATTTGCTAATACACATACTACTTGGAAATTTTCAACCGTAATCGATAAGGCTTTGAGTACTACTTTAGGAAGAACAATTAATACTTCATTAACAACGTTAGTGGTATTATTTTCGATATTCTTATTTGGCGGAGATTCTATAAAAGGCTTTATGTTTGCTTTAATTATAGGTATTATTGTTGGTACATATTCATCCCTTTTTATCGCATCTCCAATATTGTATGATTCTGTTAAAAAACTAGACAAAAATATCAAATAATAAAAAATAAACTAGCTATCAAAAACCGTTTTGAATTGTCAAAACGGTTTTTGTATTTCAAATTAGCAAATAAATTCAAAATAAAATCTATTATTCTTTATTGATTCTTAAATTTGTAATAAATTGATGCCATGAGTATTATTAAACTACACGATAAATATTTTAAAACATATATTTCTGAAGAAAAAATAGCAGAAGTAATAGAACAACTAGTTAAACAAGTTTACAAAGACTGTAAAGATGAAAATCCATTATTTATAGGTATCCTAAATGGGAGTTTTATGTTTGTTGCCGATTTCGTGAGACGATATACCGGTAATTGTGAAGTGTCATTTGTTAAACTATCTTCTTATGAAGGAACTGATTCCACAGGTAAAATAAAAGAATTAGTTGGTTTAAATGAGAGTTTAGAAGGGAGAACTGTTGTGATTTTAGAAGATATTGTTGATACAGGAAACACACTTCAAGAAATATATAAAATTTTTAAAGATAAAAAAGTAAAGCAACTTAAAATTGCTACTCTATTCTTTAAACCAGATGTCTTTAAAAAAGATTTACCTATAGATTATGTTGGTATTTCAATACCTAATAAATTTATTGTTGGTTATGGCTTAGATTATGATGGTATAGGTAGAAACCTTACTGATATTTATCAACTCACTTCTGCACCAAAATTAAAAAATATAGTTTTATTTGGTCCTCCGGGTGTAGGAAAAGGAACACAAGCTAAAATATTAAAAGAAAAATACAACCTTGTTCATATTTCAACAGGAGATGTATTTAGACATCATATTAAAAATAAAACCGAACTGGGAAAACTTGCCCAATGGTATATGGACAAAGGGAATTTGGTGCCCGATGAAGTTACTATAAAAATGCTAAAAGCTGAAGTTGAGAAAAGCCTAGGAGCTAACGGATTTATTTTTGACGGATTTCCAAGAACAGAATTACAAGCAAGAGCACTTGACAAATTTTTAGCTGAAAAAGGTGAAATAGTTAATGGAATGGTTGCTCTAGAGGTACCAGAAGATGTATTGGTTAAACGCTTATTGGAGCGAGGTAAGACCAGTGGAAGACCCGATGATCAAGATGATGCTAAAATTCGTAATCGTTTTAACGAATACAGTACAAAAACTGAAATTTTAAAAGATTACTATCAAGCTCAAAATAAGTATTTTGGGGTTAACGGAGTAGGAAGTATTGATGAAATCACTTCGCGGTTATCTAAAATAATTGATAACTTATAAAAGCTATTGCCAATACAAACATCTTTATTTTTTAAAATAAGATTATTACAAATGACTGAAGGAAATTTTGTTGACTATACAAAGATTTATGCAAGCTCTGGAAAAGGAGGTGGTGGATCTGTACATTTACATAGAGAAAAATACATTACCAAAGGTGGTCCTGATGGTGGTGATGGTGGTCGTGGTGGACATATCATTTTACGTGCCAACCCAAATTTATGGACCTTATTTCACTTAAAATTTAACAAACACTTTAGAGCTGAACACGGAGGTCATGGTAGTAAGTCACGAAGTACAGGAAAAGATGGTGCTGATGTTTATGTTGATGTTCCTTTAGGAACTATTGTTAGAGATAGTGAAACTCAAGAAATACTTTTTGAAATTACTACCGAAAATACGGAACAAATTTTATTAGAAGGCGGAATGGGTGGACTTGGAAACTGGAACTTTAGATCGGCTACAAATCAAACACCACGATACGCACAACCAGGAATTGATGGTAAAGAAGGATGGTTTCAATTAGAATTAAAATTACTGGCTGATGTTGGCTTGGTTGGTTTTCCAAATGCCGGAAAATCTACATTGCTTTCGGTACTTACTGCTGCAAAACCTAAAATTGCAGATTATGCATTTACAACCTTGAAACCTAACTTAGGAATTGTGAAATACCGTGATTTTCAAACATTTGTAATGGCTGATATCCCTGGAATAATTGAAGGTGCAGCCGAAGGAAAAGGGCTTGGGCATCGATTTTTACGTCATATTGAAAGAAATTCAACCTTACTATTTCTAATACCCGCTGATTCAGATAATATTCAAAAAGAATATGAAATTTTATTGAATGAACTCAAAAAACACAATCCAGAATTATTAGATAAAAGTAGATTACTTGCTATTTCTAAATCGGATATGTTAGATGACGAATTAAAAGATGAAATTAAAAAGGAATTACCTAAAGGAATTGAAACTCTTTTTATTTCATCCATTGCACAACAAGGTTTGTTAGAATTAAAAGATACATTGTGGAAAATGTTGAATGAATAATTCTAATTCTTCAAAACTATTGGCAACGTAAATTCTGTTGCAACTGGCATATTTCTTTTTATTGCTGGTTGTAACATTGGTAAACCCTGTAAACTTACCTTTATTAAGCTATCAAAATTTGGCAGTAATTCTTTTGTTTCTTTTGAGATTTGAATGCCAGAAAGACTTGTTTCACCTAAAATATTGACTCTTAATTTTACCAATACAGTATCATTTACCCGCTCTTTAGCATTTAGTTTAAATTGTTTTAAGGATGCGTAAATATACTGTGACATTTCTAGTTGAAAACAAATTCTCTGTTTGCTTCGTGAGGGAATATCTTTACAGTTTGGAAATAGTGGAAAGGCATCAACAGTGCTAAAATCAACTATTGTATCTACTTCTTGTATAGGTGCTCTTTCTAATTTTTTTTCAAAATAAGAACACGACACCAATATTGACAGCAAAAAAAATAAAGCAATTAATTGTTTTAACATATTGTATTTATTTCCACAAGTGAAAATACAACATTTTATGTTACTCAACAATTTCACCTTTAATAAAGTATTCCTTTTTTATCTCTTTAATTCTATTATTCGCATATAAAGTCAATTCTTTATTTTTCCCTTCAAATCTCTGAGTAAAATCTTGATAATATTTATAGGCAATTTTTTTATCCTTATAATATGTGTCAGATGTTAACGCTAATTGAAATAAAGCATTTACATTGTTCCTATTGTATTTAACAGCCTCTTTAAAAAATGTAATTGCAACCTTTAAATTCAATTCTTCTTTGGCTATTGTTCCTGATAAAAGAAATTGTTTATCCAAATCAGCTCTTCCATACATAATAGACTGTATTAAATAAAATTGAGCCAATTTAAAATCTTTCTTCTCATAATACAAAGCTCCCACTCTATATAATATTTTAGAATTATTTCTTTCTAACCTCAATGCTTTTAGAAAATATTTTTCTGCCAAATTAGTATCTTTCAAATTTAAATAACACATTCCATACATTTCATAGGTGTTTAAAGAACTAAAATTTAAACTATCTAATTTATTTAGATAGGTTATTGCACCTTTAAAATTTTTTGAAAAATACAACACGTTTGCTTTTAATTGTAGAAAATTAACATTTATACTATCAATTTTCAATCCTTTATTTATAAATAACATTGTTGAATCTTTATATTTTAGTTCTTTAAAAAATTTAGCCAATTGATAAATGCTTTTAATATGAAGAGTATCTTTATTAAAGGCATCTAAATAACTTTGCCCCATTGCTAATTTTTTACTTTGTTTTGCTAAAGATTTTGCTAATTGATAGGAGTAATTTGGATTTAATGTGTCTTTTTTTATTAAAAATCGATATATTTTCTCAGCTCTTTTTGCTTTATTTTTAGCTAAATACAATTTACCTAAGCTATTTGCTACTAATAAATTTGATGTATCTCTTTTTATAATATCCTCATAAATTGAAATTGCTTTTGATGAAAATCCCGCTAAATTATAAACAACACCTAATTTTACGTTTAAATCTTCTCTTTGTTCAATTGCAAACGCTTTCTCATAAAATTGAATGGCTTGATTAAAATCTCCTATAGATTGATATATACTTGCTATTTTGGCATAAATACTAACCGTTTTATCATGTTCATTTTCTAATTGCACCAAAGCCTCTTGATAATTCCCCTTTAATAACAAACTATCTACACTAATAAAAACCGAAGACTGTGCTTCGGTTTTTAATGCTAACATTAGTACTATTAATGTAACAATGATCTTTTTCATAATACTATTTTATTATTCAACTTTAAAAGCAATTGGCAAACTGTATTTAACGCTTACAACATCTCCATTTTGTTTACCTGGTACCATTTTTGGTAATAAGTTTATAACCCTAATTGCTTCATCTGCTAATTTTTGGTGAGGTGCTCTTGATTTTACATCTGTAATATTTCCTCCTTTATCAATTTTAAACATTACAAATATTCGTTTTAAGCCTGATGTTAAGCCTAAATTTTTAGCTAAGTCTGTATTAAAATTACTATTTACCTGTGCTGTTATTTTTTCTTGCAAGCAAGTTCGCAACTCATCTTTAGTTCCTTCACAACCAGGGAAAATAGGAACTTCATCTATTACTGCAAAAGGAACATCTTCACCTTCTATGTACACTCTTTCTTCTCTGTAAGAATCAGATTTAGCTGTGGTTTTAATAAAACGAATACGCTCTCCGTTGCTGTCAATTACAATTGAAAAATCAAAAATAGGATTTGACATATTCTTAAATTTCTCATAAAAATCTTTTTCTTTCTGTGTATACTCTTCATAAGGAACAATCTCCCCTGCCAAACTCTTTCCTACAAATATCTTTCCTTGCTCTAAGTCTAAATATTTTCCTTCTGTTATAGCTTCATTCTGTTTTAAAATACTTTCCATTTCTAGTATTTCATCTTTTGCATTATCTGTACAGGATACATACACTAGCATACTCACCAACAAAGGCAACACTAATAAATACTTTAATTGTTTCATTTTTTTTGATTTTTCTTTTGTTATCATAACTATTCTATTTTTAATTAATGAATTTTTAAAAAATTGATTGATAAACGAAATGTTTTCAATGTTAAAAGTTTCTGCTAAAAGTCTGTTGAAATATGCTTTTTTATCTATTTCTTTTACAACCTCAGCATCAGAAATATATTCGTGTAATAAAGTAATTCGCTTTTGATACACATAAACTAATGGATTGAACCACAACACTATTTTTAAGATTTCAAAAAACAATAAATCTAGTGTATGTTTTTGTTTACAGTGTACAAGTTCATGTTTAATTATTTGTAAATCTTCACTTTTCAACAAGCGCTTATTAATAAAAATATAGTTGAAAAATGAAAAAGCAGATTGTCTATTCTTTAACAATACTAAAGAGTAATTTTCTTCTTTAAGCACTTTATTCGTAGCAATTAATTGGAAGATTTTAAATAGTTTGATTAAAAATAAAACGGTAAATAATACAAGTCCCACATAAAAAGCAATTGCTAAATAATTGTGTGTTACACTGTACTTATTAACTTGTACAATAATTTCCTGTGGATTTAAAAATACCGTTGGTAATTGCTGAATGTATTCCTGTGGAATTGTTTTTTGAATACTTTCAAACTTTAACAATGGTGTAATAAACGATAATATGGGTGTGCTTAGCAAATAAAATCGATTCCACTTAAAAAATGTTTCTTTTTGTAAAAACAAATCATATACCGCTAAAAATAAGGCTTGAAAAAGGACTACTTGTAGTATATATTGTATCATTTTTCTGTTTTTTTGTCATTTATAACCTTCATTATTATATCTAATTCTTTAAAATCAACATCATTTTTATCAACAAAGAATGATACCATATTTTTAAAAGAACCTCCAAAATAACTGTCAACTAATTTATGTAAACTCTGATTGCTATAATCTGCTTTTAGGATTAAAGGAAAATAAATATGTCCCCTTCCCTTTGCTTTATGAGATACAAAATTTTTAGTTTCTAAAATTCTAATGATTGTGGAAACTGTATTATATGCAGGTTTTGGTTTTGGTAATCTTTCAATAATTTCATTTACTGAAGCCTCTTTTAAATCCCATAAAACTTGCATTAACTGCTCTTCTACCTTCGTTAATTGTTTGCTCATTTTTCAACTAAGTTTTTAGTTCAACAATACAAATATAACTAAATATTTAGTTTAAACTAATTTTTTAGTTGTTAATTTCAACTATTAATAGTTATTATTTTTAAAATAGCATTCAAAACACTAAATTAGCGTATGGATATTTTTCTCTTAATTTTAGGTTTTTTATTTGCTTTACTTGGTATTATCGGCTCATTTCTACCCGTACTACCTGGCCCTCTAACAAGTTGGTTTGGTTTACTCCTATTGCATTTAACAAGTGTAGTTCCAATGAATTGGACCTTTTTAGGTATTACACTTGGTATTGCCATTGTAATATGGATTATAGATTATTTCATTCCAGCAATGGGTACTAAAAAATTTGGTGGAACTAGATATGGAGTAATAGGTACAATGGTAGGACTAATT
>Ga0256840_1004376_pt1 | contig 10639 bp, 9 predicted proteins | sample 355202metaG_FD_185969 | JGI IMG/M metagenome (GOLD analysis project Ga0256840, IMG submission 185969) | Hydrothermal vent microbial communities from Mid Atlantic Ridge, Atlantic Ocean - 355-202 | ecosystem: Environmental > Aquatic > Marine > Hydrothermal vents | place: Atlantic Ocean: Mid...
TTACGGATACAGTTAGTTTTGACTCTGTTCTAACGAACTATCCCGTAGGCGTACTTTGTATTTTATTCTGTCTGGATATATTTTCTCTTCTTTTGATTAAAACCAGAAGCCCTGAGCGGGCAGGGCTGTATTTTGCTCGAAGAACAAAAGGCTCCAAAATAAGTGTACTTGTTTTATGCGGAATGGGCATGTTCATTATTAGCGCACTAATAAATAACCTTGCCGCATTATTTGTATTATTCCCCATCATATCGACTCTATTTACTGCTCTCAGGCTGACAGACAAGCAAAAAATCGTATGCCTGTCACTGGTTGTTTCCATGTGTAACCTTGGGGGGGCGGCAACGCCCATTGGTGATTTGCCCGCGATCTTACTAATGGATACTCAAGCCATTTCTTTCTCAGCTTATATTACTCATGCGCTACCTTTCTTCTTTTTTACTGCCTTAATCATAGTTTCACTTTATTACAGTTGGTATAGAAAAGATTTTCATGATGAAAATAAAGCTCACAAGCAGCAAGCTAAACTTGGAATTCTAGCAATGATGCAAGATTATAAGTATATTAGAGTTGATTTAAAAACCACAATTCTACTTATTATGGTTTTTACTGGGATGCTTATCTCATGGGCTTTGTTAGACCCTAATATATGGCGCTTTCACTATACAGCCATTGTAGGGCTGATAGCCTCACTAATCGTTTCACCACCTAAACTAATTGCCTTAGTCGTGTCAAAATATGACTTAAGACCCCTATTAATTACCTCATTAGTTTTATTAATTGGCACCCTGGTTTCTTCATCTCCTTTGCTGGATATTTTGTCCAAGTATCTGGTGAGGGAAATAGCCAATCCAAGCTATTTATTATTTGCAATGTCACTTCTTGTTTTGTTTGCCAGTGGTCTATTTCAAGCTGGGCCTGCAGCCGCTATTGTGCTACCAATGGTTATTGAGCTAGAAAGTGATCAATTATCAATATTTGGTCCTTGGGTCTATATCGTTTATGCGGCAAGCATCTGCGCAGGATCAAGCATGTTTTTATGGAGCGCCACTGCGGGTATTGCCCTTCAAGGGCAGGCGAATAAAACTGGGTTAACTTTTAACTGGAAAAAATACCTGTTTTTTGGTCTGTCTAACGCAATACTGCAATATAGTGTTTCAGTTTTAGTTATTGGCTGCTTTATTGGCTTTTTCTCCATGAGCACTGTAATAACTTTATTAGTTGTTATATTAGTGATTTGTACTCTGCTTGTCAGGCGAAACGACTTGGCTATATTGAGAGCAACAAAGGTTTAAGTCGAATATTTTTCACTAGGAGCCTGTTCGAGAATAGAAACCGTCACGAGAGAAAGCTATTTTGACCATTTTTTCGTTCATTTGAGGCGAATAGATGTGCTATTTAACGAAAATGAACGGAAAAATGGTCAAAAGGGATTTTTCTGCAGTAGGTTTTCTATTCTCGGACAGGTTCCTAGGTAGAAGGCCAAAATATATCTACCATTGCCCATCATATAAATTAATCCTTTAAATAATAAGCTCTTAACTAATTTATTGGAGTCTCCTCGATTCTAAGAGTAGTTAGCTAACAGTCATATCATTCCTGCACCCTCTTAGCCGAGACCTAAATTGACACAGGCTAAATACCCAGAAAAACCTGTGCTCACTGCTATTAAGTTAAGCGAAAGCAGCGTAAACGCATCAGACAGAAAGGTGCGCTTAGTACCTTAGTGGGGGCGTTACTAGACTGTCGAAATCAGCCGCTTTGTACCTCAGCATATCCTATAAGTTCTCTTTATTTTGTAGCTAATAACCAGGGGAATAATATGACTCATAAACAGATTTTTTCGACAGCCTAGGGCGTTACTTCTCGATGAAACCAGCCCTAGAGGTTGTGGTATATGCCCTGTTTATATTGCTTTATTAGGTCATATGCCTAGCATGATTAAAAATAAATCGTGAAATGGGGAGTGATCAGTATTTTTATTCAAGCTAATTCAAACCTCAATACCACTTCCTTCCATAGCTATATTTAATTTACAACAATAATATAGGCATTACTTATATTGCAAGGAAAGAATAGAATTTATATTTCTAGATATATTCCGGTGCCATAAGGTAGATTACCAAGCTGGTAATCTTTTGTTTTTTATAACTAAAATACAAAACCATTATATAAAACATAACAAATATAATGAGAGGGATTGGTGTATTAAGTGCACTAGCCCTCTATATTCCAGCTAATTAATAGCAAAAAAAACTGGCTTACCTCAAACCCAAAACTAATATTGGCATCTATATTGCTTGGCATGGTAGTAAGAGAGTTGAGTACTCATTTATAAATAATGAGGCGTTAACTAAATATAGTTACTACAGTCCTTTCTTCTTTTTGATATTTTTCTGAATGCTGAGTGATTACTTTAAAAACATGAAACTATGGAAGCGTTAGTAAAAAACTGCCCAAAATGTCATTCGAAAGGGTATACAAAGGATGGCATCGTCGGAAATAGACAAAGATATAAATGTAAAGATTGCCTGTATCGGTACACGGTAGACCAAAGAGGATTTAGTGCAAATATTAAACGACAAGCACTCGTGCTTTATCTACAAGGACTTGACTTTCGATCTATAGCCCGGGTTTTACATTGTAGCCACGTCACCGTGTACAAATGGACTAAATCTCATGGTAAAGGGGTTGAAGAAATACGTTCAGAAACAGGAATTAAACAAGTCACTGGCTACCAACTGATCAACTATATTGCAGAAAAAAAAACAATACAGAATCTTGTTTACTGTTGATTGATATAGGAAGCGACACCTCAGAAGCCTTGTGTGTTAGCGAGCTAGAACTGAGCAGCAAAAAAACAAAGACCTGAAACAAAGACCTGAAACAAAAAACCAACTAACTCAACCTTAGATAACGACATGCAATTTAACGATCAAGCTGATATTTACGACGAGCGTACGGGATTGGGTGCTAAAACCGCAAAAAATATTGCATTAGCCCTAGAACAGATGATTAAACCCTATCTTGCAGGGCAATTCTTAGAGATTGGTGCAGGCACAGGTGAAATTGGGTTTTATTTGCAAAACCTTCCGATTCCTTATGTTGGAATTGATCTTTCAAGTGGGATGCTAGATGTCTATCGTAAACGTTTTAAAGATTTAAAAAGCGCCCCGAATTTGATAGAAACAGACGGTAATAAAATATGGCCTCTAGATCACAACTCTGTATCAGTCTTTTTTAGCTCTCGGGCAATGCATCAACTTGACCAACAAAATGTATTAAATCAATTACAAAACTTGTCCTCTACGCAAGGCGCTATTTTAATTTTAGGCAACGTCAAAAGAGATAAAAATTCCGCGAAAGCCATTATGCGAAAAGAAATGCATAAGGTTTTAAATGAGTTCGGCCTTAAGGAAAAAAGCGGACAAAGCAATCGCAATCAATTATTCGAGGTTATTGAAAGTCAGGGTGGAAAGCGACTTAAGCCTGTCACAGCTTCGCACTGGCAAGTAAGCCATTCCCCAATAGAATCTATAAACTCTTGGAAAAAAGTTGATGGTATTGCAGGTCAAATAATTGAACCTACTATAAAACAACAGATTCTAGAAACGCTCATTTTAAGAGCAGAGGATAAATTTTCTAACATAAACCAAGTACTGGAGACAGAAGAAAGCTACCAATTAAATGCAATTACACTTCCATATAATTAATCACTACAACAAAAACTAAATATATAAAGAATATGAGCAATGAATTATTAACTGAACTTGGAGCCTCTTTAATAAGTGGCAGTCTGACAGATAAATCACTTCTGGCACAAACATCAGAACAACCTGTATTTAAAGTACTTCCAAATGCTAATGTTATTAAAATTGGTGGACAAAGTATTATTGACCGTGGTCGCGTAGCGGTACTGCCTATTTTAGATGAGCTGGTTGCAAACCTACCTCACCATAAAATGATTATCGGTACGGGGGCAGGAACTAGAGCTAGACATGCCTACAGTGTAGGTGTTGATCTTGGTATGCCGACGGGGGTTCTTAGTGTGTTGGGCACATTCGTCAGTATGCAAAACGCCAGAATGATTCATTTTATGATGGCTAAACATGGTATTCCTTTTATTGAGCCTATTCAGTTCCCACAACTGCCTTTATACCTTGCAGAGCGTCAAGCTGTAATCTTTTTTGGTATGCCTCCCTATGTTTTCTGGCAACGTAACCCTGAAATTGGTCGTTTACCACCTCATAGAACAGACAGTGGATCCTACCTAATCAGTGAGATGTTTGGTACTCGTTCAATGATTTATATTAAAGATGAAAATGGTTTATATACTTCTGACCCTAAAAAAGACAAGCATGCCAAATTCATCCCTAAAATTACAGTCAATGAGCTACAAGAAATGGATTTACCTGATTTAGTTGTTGAGCCTCCTGTTCTTGAGTTTATGAAAAATGCCGAAGTCAGACGAGACATTCAAATTATCAATGGTCTTATTCCTGGCAATATCACAAAAGCACTTAACGGCGAACAGGTTGGAACAATTATCACCGCCGATTAATCATGTTATTTGATAACTGAATAATATTTTTAAAGAGTTTATTTCTGATTGATTTAAACCATAAGCATTAAAGAGAATTATAAAAAAAATGACAAATACAACAGACAAACGCCATCATCTCAACTCTGTGCTGATGCGCGAAAGCCTTATTGATAAGAAGGTTCAGGCTTCAACCGAAGTAGAAACGCCTATTATTCGCATGTTACCTGATGCCCATGTGGTGAAAATCGGTGCAAGCTCTATCATGGATAAAGGTAGAGGGTTGACTTACCCAGTGGTTGAAGCTTTAGGGGAGTTACTAGAATCTGAAAAGTTAATTTTAGGTGTGGGTGGTGGTTTACGTAGCAAACACGTATTTTCAATTGGCTGTGACTTAGGCTTACCAACAGGCGCACTTGCACAAATTTCTGTAACGGATGCTCTAGGTAATGCACACATGCTAGGAGCATTACTTTCACCTTATGGAGTGGTTGCGATTCCACCTGAAATTTTTGGACATTTATTACCCTTGTTCATCAAGTCTGCACCAGGTGTTATTTTTAATGGCGTGCCTCCATACTCACTTTGGGAACACCCTCCAGGTATTGGTCGTATTCCCCCACACAGAACCGATGCTGGTTGCTTAATTTTAGCTGAATGTTTTGGTTGTAAAACAGTGACATTGGTTAAAGATGTTGATGGTCTTTATGATTCAGACCCAAAAAAGAACCCTAATGCTGAGTTTATCCCTGAAATTACTGTTTCTGAATTAGAAGCACGTAACCTTAAAACCTTACCTTTTGATGAAGTGCTAGTTGATATTTTAAAAACATCTAGATTAGTTAAGCAGTTTCAAGTTATAAATGGGACTAAACCTGAATTGATTAAAGCAGCCATTAATGGTGAACATGTTGGAACCATTGTTCGTGCTGATGATTAATAAATAATAAGAGAGCTATACTTCGCGCGGTCGTGATCGTGCGAAGTATAGTAAGGAACGTGCATGAAACAACTTCCCGATTTCTAACTTGTCTTTTTGCTCCAGATGGAATGATCTCATTCCACCTGAAACAAAAATCCTACGTTATAATTTCGGGAAGTTATTCCATACAGGTTCCTAAACACAAAAGGGCTTTCAATAGGTTGGCTGTACTTTATGGCGTTACAGCTTTTAGATTAGCCTTTTTATTTTTCTATCTCCCTTAATTAGCAAGCAATATTTTTTTGCCATTAAAATCGAGTCTCGCTAACAAATACTGGTCTCTCTCCTATATGCAAGCAGCCACTTTAATTAATTTACAAGGAATCTGTAAAACATACCCTAAAGGAATTATTGCACTCAAATCGATAAACCTAAAGATTACCGAGAGAGAAATAGTCGGTATTGTCGGCGCAAATGGCTCGGGAAAATCAACCTTATTAAAAGTGATTGCTGGAACCCTAGAAGTAGAACAGGGAAGTAGCGAAATTTTTCAGTTAAACGCACAAAAAAATACTGAGAAATTAAAAAAACTAATCAGCTATGTCAATCAAGATAGAGCGCTAGACCCTGAAATGACAGGTAAGGAAATGCTGTGTTATTTCTCTGCACTTTACGGCTTATCAGGAAAAATAGCTGAACAGCGACAAAAAAAACTGATTGATACTTTTGAACTTGATGAGTTCATAACAAGAAGGGTTAAAACCTATTCAGGCGGACAGGCACAACGATTGCACTTAGCTATTGGTGTTATTCATCAACCAAAATTATTGTTACTTGATGAGCCAACTAGTGCGCTGGATCCTGCGGGTAAAAGTTTTTTTTGGGATTTTATTCAATCCTATCAACAACAGGGCAATAGTATTATTATTGTTAGTCATGAATTAGAGCCAGTACGTCAATTCTGCACTCGCGTGCTATTAATTGACAAAGGTCGTCTGATTGCAAATGATACAGCGGACAATATTATCCACAGTTATGCGAAAGCTGTTTTATACATAAAAACAACCTCAAAACTAAAGCAAAACGACAACATAAAACACAGCATGCAACAACTTTTTGCATCTGCAGACATACAATTTAAAGGCCAAACAGTACGACTAGAAATAGAACAAACAAAAGATTTCAATCAATCTTCAGTCCTTGCAACAATACTAAAGTTGTTCCAGGAATATCAACTAGCAGTTGCTGAGTGCAGGTGGGAAGAACCCAGCTTAGAAAATGCTTACTTTAATTTGACAGGGTTCAATATTTCAGCGCCTGTTGCAAAAAATAATAAGAAAAAAAGGAAAGCACGTTGAAACTTTATTGCCTTGTTATCCTAGCTGTATTTAAAAGAACCTGGATAAAAACTATACGTCGCCCCGTTGCCCTTACTTTTTCTCTGGTACAGCCTTTATTGTGGATGCTGTTTTTTGGCTTTTTATTTCAACGTTACAGCCTAGATGAAATGCCGCCCGAAATTCAGTATCTGGACTTTCTGGTTCCTGGTGTTTGCTCCATGACTGTGTTATTTGGCGCATCCCAGTCAGGCATCGAATTAATCCGTGACATGCAAAACCGTTTTTTGGCTAGAATCATCGCTACTCCAGCCCCTAAGTCACTTATTATGGGAGGGAAAATTTCCGCAGACGTGTCCAGACTGATTATTCAGGCTTGTTTAGTGTTACTTTTAGGGGTGGCCTTAGGAGCAAAATTACACTTTAATGCCTGGCCTTTGTTTCATATGATAATCAGCCTAGCACTTTTTGGTATCGCTTTTTGTAGCCTCTCTTGCTGGATCGCATTAAAAGCACGCTCACAAGAAAATATGGCGACCTTTGTTCATCTGGTCAATATGCCCATGTTATTTACCAGTACAGCACTGGTGCCCAGCAAGCAAATGCCTGACTGGTTAGCAGTAGTCGCCCAGTTCAACCCGCTTTCATTAGTTGTCAATAACAGTAGGGCTGCACTATTATTTTCAGAAACCCCTGTGTTAAAAACAAGCCTGTTACCACTGCTCATCATGGCTGGCATATTATTTTTGATGGCCGCAACAACATTACGCTCCAGTAAAATAAATTAAATTATGATAAATAGTTTTAGCTTGAAAAAGCCTCTTTTTCTCCTTTTTTGCTACTTTTTATTGGCAACATCCGCGGTTGCTACTGACAAAGTATTAGTTTATGCGGCGGCCAGTACCAGTAATGCAATTACTGAGATTTGTAAGCAGTTTAATCAGACAACAGCGGATATTAAAGTAAAAGTATCTTTTGCCTCGTCCTCTACCTTAGCTAAACAAATAGATGCTGGAGCCCCTGCTGATATTTTTATCTCAGCCAGCCCAAAGTGGATGGACTACTTGCAAAAACAACAGCTAATCATCAATGATACACGCCATCAATTACTGACCAACAAAATCGTACTCATTACGCCTAAAGGGCAACAAATAGCGATAGCAATGACTAAAAAACATGACCTAGCAGCCAAAATTAATGGCAAGCTTTGCCTTGGTGACCCAGACCACGTCCCTGTGGGGATTTATGCTAAACAGGCTTTAATAACACTAGGCTGGTGGAAAAACATTAAACCTCAGGTAGTTGGCACTAAAGATGTGCGGGCTGCTTTAAACCTGGTTGAGCGTGGCGAGTGTGCAGCAGGCATTGTTTATTCAACTGATGCTTATTCCTCGGCTAAAGTAGACCAGATTGGCGAATTTCCTGAACACAGCCACAGCCCCATTATTTATCCTGTTAGCAAATTGAAGGCCGCAAAGAAATCAGCCGACATTTTTCTCAAATATCTGAATTCAGCAGCAGCAACTACGGTATTTAACAAATACGGGTTTAGCACAAAATAATTATGTTTGATCTTTCTCCAGCAGAGTACTCTGCCATGATGCTCTCCTTAAAGATCAGTTTATGGAGTGTTGGAATTATCCTAATTCCCGGTATTTTTATGGGCTGGTTATTAGCTCGGCATGACTTTTATGGCAAATCACTCCTTGATGGCGTATTACATTTACCTTTAGTTCTACCTCCAGTAGTCACAGGTTATTTACTACTATTGCTGCTAGGGCGGCAAGGATTCTTAGGTAAATGGTTATATCAGCAATTTGATATTACTCTTGCCTTTAGCTGGAAAGGAGCAGTGTTAGCAACTGCCTTAATGAGCTTTCCCTTAATGGTGCGCTCAATTCGGCTATCAATCTCGATGATTGATATTAAACTGGAGCAGGCATCACGTAGCCTTGGAGCCAGCGCACTTAACTGTTTTTTTACCGTGACTTTGCCCTTAGCTATTCCAGGCATTATAACTGGATCAATTTTGGCCTTTGCTCGTAGCTTAGGTGAGTTTGGTGCAACCATTACCTTTGTCGGTAATATAGAAGATGAAACACGCACCTTACCTTTAGCAATTTATACCTATATTCAAGTGCCTGATGGAGATGCGTTTGCCCAAAGACTACTTGTTATATCTATTGTTATCGCATTAAGCGCCTTATTATTCAGCGGTTTGATTGAAAAACGTGCAGCAACCTGGTTAGGAAAAAAATAATGTTATCACTTGATGTTCAATTACAACGAGGTAATTTTAACCTCGAAGCAAGCTTCGCACTAGATAAGCCTGTGACAGGACTGTTTGGCTCGTCTGGCTCTGGTAAAAGCACTTTGTTAAATATGGTTGCTGGCTTAGCTCGCCCCGATAATGGCTGGTTAAAACTAGGTAATAAACATTTATTTGATAGTAAAAGAAATATTAACCTATCACCCAATAAACGTGATGTTGGGGTGGTATTTCAAGATAGCCAGTTATTTCCTCACCTTTCCGTTACAAAAAACTTGCATTACGGTTATAACCGCACACCCAAAAAACAACGCCGTTTTGAAGTAATAGAAATTATAGATTTACTGGAAATAGGTCATTTATTAAAAAAAAGTCCTATACAGTTATCGGGTGGTGAAAAGCAGCGTGTAGGGTTAGGGCGGGCATTACTTGCTTCACCTAAGTTTTTGTTACTAGATGAGCCTCTTGCCTCGTTGGATCAAGGGCTAAAAGGTCAAATTTTACCTTTTTTAAAACGGGTAAAAGATGAGCTTGAGTTGCCCATGGTCTATATTAGTCACTCCATAGAGGAAATATTGCATTTAACAGACCATCTAGTGGTTATTAATAAAGGTCGCATTCTGGGGGCGGGTCATTTTTACGATGTCATTAAGGCAGAAGCCGTAAAAGGTGTTGCCAACTCTATGGGCTTAGAAAATATCTTAAGCGTTAACGTTATTGGGCACGATATAGAGTCAGGCCATACCATCGTTGAATCTCAAGGCAATATATTGCTACTTCCACTAACAGATAAATTTGTTAAAGGGGATGTTTGCTATATATCAATCCGTTCCAATGAAATATCTATTGCCAAACATCATATCTCTCATATTTCGATACAAAACCAGGTAAAAGGAACAATCATCAGCTGTACAAAAAATATATCTTATGTTGCCCTTCAAGTTGATATAGGTACTCCTATCATAATCGACATCACACCAAAAGCATTCCATGAGCTGGAGCTAAATAAAAATGATGAAATATATTGTCTGATTAAAGCTCAATCTTTTTCTTTTTTAGGTAAGTTGGAATAAAAATACGGTATCTTTCATTGCTCGGTTACACTTTTTAGCTACCCACTTAAAGCGGAAGCAGGCCTTCATGTAAAAAGTAGAGTGGGCAGAAAAGATTGCCCACTCTACAGTTTATAAATTGTCCAGTCTTAAACTCGCAGCCCAGTTTTGCATCATGCGGAGCCAAATCCCTTGGGTCTCCTAAATGGCTTGAATATTGCTTGATTATAAGATTGGGGCAATGATTTAACAGGTTCAAGTAATATGAATTTTCAAGGTTATTACAATATAGTTAATGAGACGGTACAAGAAAATATACTGATGGGTATTTACTTAATACCCATGGTCATTATTTTATTAATTTATTTTTACTATAAAGAGAGAGATCATCGAAAATCCGTTAAAGTTTTAGAAGAGTCTGTACAAGATGGAATGATGCAACCAGCATCATTGCACCCTATCATTAACGCTAATCGTTGTATTGGTTGCAGGGCTTGTAATATTGCTTGTCCAGAAAAC
>Ga0256840_1004377_pt1 | contig 10636 bp, 9 predicted proteins | sample 355202metaG_FD_185969 | JGI IMG/M metagenome (GOLD analysis project Ga0256840, IMG submission 185969) | Hydrothermal vent microbial communities from Mid Atlantic Ridge, Atlantic Ocean - 355-202 | ecosystem: Environmental > Aquatic > Marine > Hydrothermal vents | place: Atlantic Ocean: Mid...
GTAATTTCAACATATTCATCTTCTTGAATATATTCAAGTGCTTCTTCTAAACTAAAAACTATTGGTGGTGCAATTCGTACCTTATCATCGGCTCCTGATGAACGCATATTCGTCAATTTCTTTGATTTACAAACATTTATCACAATATCTCCACTTTTTGCACTTTCACCGATAACTTGCCCTGCATATACTTTTTGTGTCGGAGCTATAAAAAATTTGCCTCGGTCTTGCAATTTATCCAATGCATAAGCAAATACATTTCCGGTTTCCATTGAAATCAACGAGCCGTTTTGTCTCTTTTCAATCTCTCCTCTGTAAGGTTCATATCCAATAAAGCGGTGCGACATTATTGCTTCGCCATTAGTTTGTGTAAGCATTTTCGTTCGCAAACCGATTATTCCGCGCGAAGGAATTTTAAATTCCAAAACAACCCTGTCGTCTTTTGTTTCCATAGTCAGCATTTCGCCTTTACGGTTCGTAAGCAAATCTATCACTTTACCCGCAAATTCCTCTGCAACATCAATCGTCATTTCTTCAATAGGTTCATGCTTTTCACCGGCTACAGTTTTAAACAATACCTGCGGCTGCCCAACTTGCAATTCATAACCTTCACGGCGCATGGTTTCAATTAAAACCGATAAATGCAATACACCACGCCCGTAAACATTAAATTTATCGGCTGAATCGGTTTCTTCAACTCTTAAAGCAAGGTTCTTTTCCAGCTCTTTATTTAATCGATCTTTCAAATGGCGTGAGGTAACAAATTTACCATCTTGACCAAAAAAAGGAGAATCGTTAATTGTAAAAACCATGCTCATAGTAGGTTCATCAATAGCAATCGGGTCTAATGCTTCAGGATTTTCAAAGTCGGCAACCGTATCGCCAATATCAAAACCTTCAATACCAACTAAACCACAAATTTCACCGGATTGAACACTTTCTACACTTTTACGTGCCAAACCCTCAAAAATAAAAAGTTCCTTTACTTTTGAGCGCACTACGGAACCATCTCTTTTAACCAATGAAATAGGCATTCCTACTTTAAGCTCTCCCCTGTGTAAACGCCCTATAGCAATTCTACCTACATAGCTGGAATAGGAAAGAGCAGTAATTAATAATTGAGGAGTACCTTTTAAATAGTCAGGTACCGGTATATGCTCTAAAATAGCATCAAGTAAAGGAGTAATATCCTTACCTACTGTTTTCCATTCTTCAAAAGCCATCCAACCGTTTTTTGCAGAACCGTAAAGGGTTGGAAAATCCAATTGTTCTTCGCTTGCACCCAAGTTAAACATCAAATCAAAAACTTGTTCTTGCACTATGTCCGGCTGGCAGTTTTGCTTATCTACCTTATTGATAACCACAATAGGTTTTAAACCTAAATTTAGAGCTTTTTGAAGCACAAAACGTGTTTGCGGCATAGGCCCTTCAAAAGCATCAACTAACAATAATACACCGTCTGCCATATTCAACACACGCTCTACTTCACCACCAAAATCAGCGTGACCGGGAGTATCAATAATATTAATTTTAACACCTTTATATATAGCGGATGCATTTTTTGATAAAATAGTAATTCCGCGTTCTTTTTCTAAATCATTATTATCCATTATTAAAGAGCCGGGCTTTTCATGATCTTTAAATTGTCCGGTGGCAATAAGCATTTTATCTACTAATGTAGTTTTTCCGTGATCAACATGGGCAATAATTGCAATATTTCTGATATTCTGCATACTAAAATTTATTTTTTCTAATTCAAAAAGAGCACAAAAGTAAGTTAATAGTTTATATCTGCCTAATTTATATTTAATACAAGTTTATAAGCTATGTAAACCGGACATCAATTAAAGCACCATAAATTTAAAAATATCAAATAATATATTGATAAACAAATAGTTATGAAAATATTAAATTTTTAAATTATCCAAGCTAAATTTACAATAAATATACTATTTTATATGCATTTCTAGGTCAAAAATTTAAAAAGATAGTTTCAGATTTTTTGATTAAATAAAATTTATTTATTTTGTGTATAAAATTTTATATTTTTACCACCGAATATTAATTTTTTTTAATAAAAATTTAATTAACTAATAAAAATTATATAATATTGTACTTTAAGTGCTTAATGCTTAACTTTAATTAATTATTATTAACATCAAAAGTATGGCATGAAAATAGTAGTACTATTTGAAAATTAAGAAAGTTTTTTTGATGAATACAGCTGAAAATGCATACCAGATGTATATAGACCTAATAGACAGTACAATAATATCATATAACGGACCATTTGATGCTCAGGTTTTATCGGTAATTGCTGAAAATATTGAATATTCACTATCGAATAATCCGCGAGTTAGTAAAAAGTTATTTAAGATATTTATTGAATTGGCACAAAATATTTCTTATTACTCGGCAGAAAGACAAAAAAATGATGAAGGAAATCTTTATGGAGTTGGGATTTTGATGCTTCGCGAATTTAAAGACCATTACAGCTTTTCAACCGGTAATTTAATTGAAAAAAAGCATATATTGCCGGTAATTCAAAAATGTGAGACAATTAATATTCTTGACAGACAAAAATTACGACAATATAAAAGAAAATTAAGAAATATGCCTTCGGGAGTGCCCGGTGGTGGAAATATCGGTTTGGTACAAGTTGCACTTACTGCAGATTATCCTCTGGAATACAGTGTTGTTCCTGTGGATGATGAAAATTCGTTCTATATATTAAATGTCAGAGTAAATAAAAATTAAGGAGCATGGAAAATATTCATATCGAAGGAAAACACGGTGTTAATTTTATCCCGACAGTAGATTTTAATGCTGAAACAGGAGTTTGTGAACTTGCCGGAGAATCATATCTTGAAGATACGATTGAGTTTTATACTCCTCTTTACGATTGGTTAAAACAATATACAACTGAAGTTAAAAAACCTTTGGTATTTAATTTTCGTTTGCGTTATTTTAATACCAGCTCCTCAAAATGTATTATCGATATTTTAAATATTTTAAAAAGATATGAAACTGCCGGAGGAGATGTTACGGTAAATTGGTATTACGATGCTGAAGAAGAAGATATTGAAGACGAATTGGAAGAAATTGAAGATTTTATGATTGAAACAAATATAAAAATAAATTTAGTCCCTAATTAATAAAGAATGGACAACCAGTTAAATTCAAATATATTAGATTTATATAGAACACTTGGAAATAATACTCCATTGTCATATAAAGGACCAATAGACGATCATATTCTTCAAGTAATTGGTACTTATATTGGTGGATTATTAAAACATAGTCCTAAAGCCGGGAAAAAAGTTTTTAAAATATTTATAGAATTGGCACAAAATATTTCATATTATTCAGCAGAGCGCAGTAAATTATCAAATAATAAAGATATTGGTACAGGAATGGTACTTATTAGTGAGCAAGCTGAATATTATACTTTTATGACAGGAAATTTAGTTAAAACGGATGATATAATCACAATTATTGAAAAAAGTGAAGTTATTAATTCATTGGATAGAGAAGAGTTGAGACAATACAAAAGAGAACAAAGGAAATTGCCTCCGGGCAAAAAAGGCGGTGCGCATATCGGACTTATTCAGGTGGCGCTAACATCCTCAAACCCTTTGGATATTGAAGTAAATCCGGTGGATGATGAACATTCGTTTTTTTCAATAGCAGTAAAAATAGATAAATAAAGATATGGAAAATCTTGAAATTGAAGGCTCCCATAAGAATTTCTTTATCCCGACCGTAAGTTTTAATGCGAAAACGGGAATATGCGAAATTAGTGGTGAATCGTTTTTGGAAGATACAGTTGAGTTTTACAAACAAATCGTTGAGTGGCTCGAACGCTACATTGATGAAGTAAAAGGACCTATTGCCTTTATTGTTAAACTTTCGTATTTTAATACCAGTACTTCGCGTAGCTTATTAGATATTCTTAATCTATTAAAGGATTATGAAGATGAAGGTGGTGAAGTGGTAGTTAATTGGCACTTTGATGAAAACGATGTAGATATGGAAGAAGATATTGATGATTATATTATAGATACAGGATTAGATATAAATAAAATACCTTACTAATACCTTAGGATATTTTTCTTAAAAAAAGAGCCTCTACTTGTAAGGCTCTTTTTTATTTGATATTTCTTACAATTTTTTCCAAAAAACCGGCAGTCCTAACAATTATATCATCCGGAAAATCATAATCAACACTATGCAAACTTGGAATATTTCCCGCACCAACACCAAAATAAAAAACAGGATATTTTTTAGAAAAATAAGCAAAATCCTCAGACCAACGAAATGCTTCTTTTAAAACTTTAGTTTTATAAGCAGACTTTTTGGCAATATAACTTACTTGTTCAAACAATACACTATTATTTTTTAAAGAAGGAAATTCCTCAGTTTTATTTATAGTATAAGCTATTTTTTCAGAACGGCAAATATGTGCCAACTCTTGTTTGAAGCTGTCTAACATTTTAGTCAAATCATCATCACGCAAAGCACGTAATGTAAGCATTAATGTTGCTTTCCCCGGCGATGTCCCAAAAGCAATTTCACCCACATTTATATGAATAATGGTAGCAAAAGCCAAATCTTCATACCGGATTTTCCGGTTAAGTTCCTTCCGGATATATTGAACTAAATGAGCTATGGCAAAAGCAGGATTTATACCTTTTTCGGGTTCAGCAGCATGAGCCGTTCTTCCTTGAAATTCAACAATTAAGCCACATGAAGCAGCCGCAAAAATACCATCTTTTATGAAAAATGTATTTTTTTCAAAGCCGGGCAGATTATGAAAACCAAAAATATAATCTGTTTTTATTTTATTAAAGTTTTCATCATTTAAAACCATTTTTGCACCCCGACCGGTTTCTTCGGCAGGCTGAAAAAGAAGCACCACCCTCCCCCGCTCCGGTCTTTTTTTTGATAATTTTTTTGCAAGTGCCAGTAAAATAGCAGTATGTCCATCGTGCCCACATAAATGAGCCACACCCTGATTTATAGAGCTATATTTTATTTTTAAGTTATTTTCTTGAATAGGCAAAGCATCAATATCGGCACGAAAAATTAAAGTTTTGCCGCTTTCAATACCTTTATATATTATTGCCAAACCGGTTCCGGCAAGCTTAAGAACTTCATCAGGATTAAATTGTTTTACAAATTCAATAATTCGTTTTTGCGTAGCAAACTCATTTCCTGAAAGTTCCGGATTTTGATGAAGCAAGTGCCGAAATCTAATTATATCCTTTTCCATTTTAAAATCTTTACATAATTTCTCAAAAGAAGAAAGTTTCATCAATAAACGCTACAAGCTATTCCTTCTCAGCTAAAATTCATTAAGTATTCATACATAACTTATAGGAATAAGATAAATCTAAAAAAAGATTTTGCACTATCAAAATTATGTTTTACTTTTGCAATGTCTATTATTCAGATAGGAATTAAATGATTTAAAAATGAAAGTCTCTATTAAAGTAACATACGGTTTAAGGTTCTTGCTATACTTGGCAAAGTCTGATTCAAATAAATTTATAAAAATCAATGAAGTTGCCCATGATGAAAATATATCCGAAAAATATTTAGAAAACGTAGTTTCAATTATTAAAGCTTCAGGAATAATTAAAGTAAAAAGAGGGGCACAAGGAGGATACAAATTATCAAAAGCTCCGGAGCAAATAACTTTAAAAGAAATTTTTATAGCTCTTAACGGACCTATTTTAGTTAGTGAAGGAACAAAAGATACGATTATTTCGAGAGTTGTTGAAAATTCCTTGAATGACTTAAAAAATAATATTGCAGAATATTTACAAAATATAAGCTTAGGAGATTTATTAAATAAATATAAAAAGGATATCGAAGATACTAATCACATGTTTTACATATAAAAATAATTAATTATGAAAATAGCAAACAACATTATTGAATTAATAGGAAAAACGCCCTTAGTAAGGTTAAATAAAATAACCGGAAAAGCATCAGCAAATGTATATGCTAAATTAGAATTTTTTAATCCTCTTTCCAGTGTAAAAGACAGATTGGCTTTTTCAATGATTAAAGATGCCGAGGAAAAAGGATTAATAAATGAAGGCACAGTTATAATTGAACCTACAAGTGGCAATACCGGCATAGGTTTAGCCTATATATGCGCCGCTAAGGGATACAATCTAATATTAACAATGCCTGAAACGATGAGTATTGAACGCCGAAACCTTTTAAAAGCATTTGGTACAAGATTAGAACTTACACCCGGCGAAAAAGGTATGAAGGGAGCTATTGATAAAGCTTATGAATTAAACAAAGAGATTGACAATTCAATTGTCTTACAACAATTCATTAATAAATCAAATCCGGAAATTCATAGAAAAACAACAGCAGTTGAAATTTGGGAAGATACAGAAGGTAAAGTAGATATAGTAGTTTTTGGTGTAGGTACGGGAGGTACAATTACCGGAGTATCAGAAATATTAAAAGAAAAAAAACCGGAAATCAAAACAATAGCAGTAGAACCCAAAGATTCATCTGTGCTGTCGGGCAATAATCCGGGACCACATAAAATTCAAGGTATAGGTGCAGGATTTATACCCGAAGTACTGAATACCGGTATAATTGATGAGATTATCAGCGTATCAAACGAAGATGCGTTTATAACCACCAAAGCATTAGCACGCCAAGAAGGAATTTTTGCAGGCACATCTTCGGGAGCAGCAACAAAAGCAGCTATTGAAGTAGCTTTACGCCCGGAAAACAAAGGAAAAAATATTGTTGTGATACTTCCCGATACCGGAGAAAGGTATTTAAGCGTTGCTAATTTATTTTCATAAAAGCCTTTTAAAAAAATAGCTGTTCAAGATTTTGGAAAAATGTGTGTTTAAAATTTATCAAATTTTCATAACTCATAAAAGTATTCATAATAATATATATACGAACAATAAAGTATTAACATATACGAACATGAAAAATACTGTATAAGTTAAAGATTGTTAAACAGAATTTAAAAATTGTAAGGCATTGCTTAATTGTTTTTCTTTGCATCATAACAAAGTTAACAACAAATTTATTTATTAAAATACACATTTTATGAAAAACTTTTTTGATTTATTAGATGAAAAAAAGATAGTTTTGCCGGACAATGTAAACAATCTTTTAAAATCATGCCGTTCCTTTAAGTTATTTGAAACTGTTGAAGATTTGAGTGTAGCAGCCACCAACGGAAAAGAAAATCATGTTTACCAAGTAAAATATGACATACCCGATAAAGGCGAATACACCGAAGCCATTGTTCATAGAGTAACCAATGGAATATCAGCTAACTACACCGAAGCTTACATGCGAAGAAGAGATCCGGAAACAATGGTTATTGCCGATGATTTACCTACGGACAAAATCAGGTTTGAGGACAAATATGATTTTCCGTTTTCGCAAGTGCAAGATGAAACTTTTGAATGGTTAAAAAGTCAAGATTTAGCTGTGTTTTTCTACTTTGCCGGACGAGCAGGAATTGGTTCAACCGGAATAGCAATTGCTCCTGCAAATGCAGCTTTTTTTGCTATGGGTTTAGCAATGCTCCAAGAAATTAAAACTATAGATGAATTAGAAAATAAAACGCTGATAAAATCAGTAATTTATGTAGCACCAACATTTAGACACACACATTTCAACGGGAAACAAGTTGTTGTTCATAAACGCAGCGAAGAAGTTCATGAGCTTTATGCTTACAATTTATATCCCGGGCCAAGTGCTAAAAAAGGATTGTATGGCGTGCTTTTAACCCAAGGCGAAAGAGAAAATTGGACTACTGCACACTGCTCAGTTGTTCAGGCAATAAGTCCATACGATAATATTACGACTTTTATGCACGAAGGAGCAAGCGGAGGCGGAAAAAGCGAAATGCATCAGCATATTATAAGAGACTTGGACGGAAGGGTTTTACTGGGCAAAAACTCTATTACCGGCGAAACACGTCATTTATCCATTCCCCGGTTTGTTGATTTCAATCCGGTTGCAGATGACATGGCTCTTTGTCATCCAAGTGTACAAACCAATAACGGAAAGCTGAGGGTAGTTGATGGTGAAAACTCATGGTTCGTTCGTGTGGACAGCGTTACAGAATATGGCTGCGACCCAAGTTTAGAGAAAATAACAATTAATCCGCCCACACCCTTATTGTTTTTAAACATCGATACATTTCCCGGAGCAACTGCCCTGATTTGGAATCATATTGAAGACGAGCCCGGAAAACCTTGCCCAAACCCAAGAGTAGTACTCCCCCGTAAGATTGTAAAAAATGTAATTAGTGAAGCTATCTCTATTGATGTAAGAAGTTTTGGTATTAGAACACCAAAGTGTTCAAAAGAAAATCCAACTTACGGTATTATCGGTTTATTCCATATATTACCTCCTGCATTAGCTTGGCTTTGGAGATTAACCGCACCGCGCGGACATAAAAACCCAAGTATTGTAAGTACTTCTACAGCCATGCAAAGTGAAGGAGTTGGTTCATACTGGCCTTTTGCAACAGGCAAAAGAATTATACACGCCAATATGCTTCTGAAACAGATTATGGATACACCAAGTACAGTATATACATTAACACCAAACCAAAACATTGGTATTTGGGAAGTCGGATTTAAACCGCAATTACTTATGCGTGAATATCTTACAAGAAGAGGTGGTGGCAGGTTGCGAAAAGAACAGTATCAAGCGGCACGTTGTTCAATTTTAGGTTATGAATTAAACTACTTAACTTTAGAATCTTCAAAAATTCCTTCGCGATTTTTGAAAGTGTATAAACAACCCGAAGTTGGTTTTGAAGGATATGATGCCGGAGCTAAAATATTGAAAGATTTCTTTAAATCAGAATTAGAAAAATTTATGCAAGATGATTTATTACCGGAAGGAAAAAAAATTATCGAAGCATTTTTATCTGATGCAGATGTTGATGCCTATAATGAAATTATTCCTATGCCCCAACATTCTTTGCTTTATTAAAATAATCAATTCAATTAAGTTTAACAAATATACTCCCGATTTTTATCGGGAGTTTTTTTAAACCTAAATCATTTAACTACCGCTTTCTGTTTCCATCTGCCGATAACAAAATAAGTAGCAGAAAAACTCAGACCAAATCCCCATGCAATAGGTATTCCCCACCAAATACCGGTTTCGCCCATACGTTCCGATAAAAACCAAGAAACGGGAATACGAATAAACCAAAGTGCAAACAAAGTAATAAACATCGGTACTAAAGTATCGCCGGCACCGCGAAAAACAGCAGTAAAAGAAAACATTGTGGAAAACACAATGTAAAATGAACTTACGATTATTAAATACTGATAGCCGATAGCACGAACATTGGGGTCGGGTGTAAAAATTCCCATTAAGTATTCGCCAAAAAAAACAGAAACAAAACTAAAAAATATAGAAATTAGCGCAGTAAGTAGAATAGTAGCTTTTAAACCTTCGCGAACTCTTGACAATTTCTTTGCACCAATATTTTGTCCGGTAAATGTAGTTAATGCCATAGCAAAATTCATTGCCGGCATAATGGCAAAAGAATCAATTCTTCCAGCTACGGAATAAGCTGCAATAACATCAGTACCGAACTGATTTACAATGCGGTATATTGCTACCATACCAATAGCTACAACCATATTTTGCAAACCGGTGGGTAAACCGATTTTTAAACTCTTAAGAAATATTTCTTTATCAAAACGAAAATTAGCTATTGAAAAGTGAATCAGTTCATGCGATTTATTCAAATAAATAATGGCAATAATAAAAGTAATACCCGAAGCTAAAATAGTAGCATAGGCAACTCCTTCAATTCCCAATTTAAAAACAACCACAAACAAGAAATCAAATGCAATATTTAAAATAGTTGAAAAAATTAAAAAATAAAGTGGAGTTTTGGAGTCTCCCAGTCCGCGTAAGATACCATTGGTTGCATTTACACCAAACATTAAAATTGCTCCGCCAAAAATAATTTGTAAATATTTAACAGCACCGGGAATAATAGTTTCAGGTAATTGAATTAAACGAAAAATAGATTCGGTAAAGTAAATACCAACAAAAGAAATTATTACTGCAGCCAAAAAAATAACCACATACATAGTATCAATAGCTGCTTTAACTTTTTCGTAGTTTTTTGCACCAAAATATTGCGAAATAACTGTAGTAGAACCTGTTGCGATACCAATAACCAGTGAAATCAAGGCAAACATAACCGGAAAAGACGCACCTACAGCAGATAATGCTTCTTTGCCCAGATAATTACCAACAATAACGCTATCAACTACATTATATAATTGCTGAAAAATATTGCCAGCCAACATGGGCAAAGCAAAAATTACAATAACTTTAGCAGTATTACCGGTGGTTAAATCTTTCATTAATAAAGTTTAAAATAGATGTTTTTTTTAATAAGAGTTCGCACAGAAATCGTATAGAATACGAACACTCAATACATTAGTACAATTTATGGCAAAAAATGAACGGACTATTGTTTCAAATAAGCATACAAATAGACAAATAATTATTAAAATAAAAAAACAATAAGTTATTTATTGATGATATTATGTTTAATTTGTACATTCGCAAACTGTATAACAATCAAACAGAA
>Ga0256840_1004378_pt1 | contig 10632 bp, 8 predicted proteins | sample 355202metaG_FD_185969 | JGI IMG/M metagenome (GOLD analysis project Ga0256840, IMG submission 185969) | Hydrothermal vent microbial communities from Mid Atlantic Ridge, Atlantic Ocean - 355-202 | ecosystem: Environmental > Aquatic > Marine > Hydrothermal vents | place: Atlantic Ocean: Mid...
AAATGGTTTGAATTAGATGAAAAAATATTTAAGCAAAAACCAAATGAGTTTAAAACTAAAATTCTATCTTTGAAGCCTAAACAAGTTGTCAAAAACAAACAACAACCTTGTGAAACTTAACAGCTATAACATTAATTAGCTGTAACAAAGATGGTGCTGATGCTGATATCGTTTCTATTAACCCAACAAGTGGTACTAAAGAAACCATTGTAACTATTAATGGTGATGGTTTTGGAGGAAGTCTAAGATCTGTTTCTGTTTTTTTTAATGGAAAAGAAGCGGAGGTTATTGATGTAAAAAATACAGTAATAACAGCAAAAGTACCTGAGTTTGCAAATACTGGAAATATAAAAATTATTGTAAATGGTGTGGAATTTATTGGACCTGAATTTACTTATCTTTTTTCTGATATTAATGCATCATTAATTGCAGGTTCTGGAACTCCTGGTTTAATAAATGCAACAGGAGCAAACGCACGATTCAATTTGCCGCTTAGAGCTGCTGTTGATGATGCTGACAATATATTTGTTACAGATTACGCTAATAATATTATTCGAAAAATAACACCTACTGGTGTGGTTACAACCTTTGCAGGAAGTGGCGCTACTGGTTCTGCAGATGGTACTGGTATTAATGCTAGCTTTAGACAGCCTTGGGGTATTACAATCGACTCTCAGAACAATTTGTTCGTTACTGACTACGGAAACCATATCATACGCAAAATAACACCTGCTGGTGTTGTAACGACTATTGCCGGATTGGCTGGAGTTTCTGGAAATATAGATGGTCTTCGTAATAACGCTAGATTTTATAACCCAAGCGGTATTGCTATTGACTCTGGAGATAGAATATTTATTACAGATTCTCAAAACCATCTAATACGCATGATAAAACCTAATGATGGTGAGGTGATTACTTTTGCAGGTAGCTCCGCTGGTAATACGGATGGTACTATAGATGCAAAATTTAAAAGACCTTTTGGTATTGTTATTGATTCAGAAGATAATCTATTTATTGCAGATACAGATAATCGTAGAATAAGAAAAATAACGCCAAACGGTATTGTTTCTACTTTTGCAGGTAGTAATAATGGTGATGTTGACGGTATGGGTACTGAAGCAAAATTTGGTACTATTTGGGGTATTGCAATTGATATACATAACAATTTATTTATACCTGATAATGGCAATAACAAAATAAAAACTATTGCCCCAAGTGGACTTGTTACAACCATAGCTGGTACTGGTACAGCTGGGTATTTAGAAGGTCTTGGCGAAAATGCTCTTTTTAAAAGGCCTTATGGTATGGCTGTTGATTCTGAAAATAATTTAATTGTTGTAGATACATATAACCACAGAATTAGAAAAATTACTTTAAAATAACAAGTGTAACTATCTGTTTTACAGAAAACTAAGCCCTATTGGAATTTAAAAATTCCAGTAGGGCTTAATGATTAATCTTTTACTTAGAGATAAAATTATACCAATTTGGAAGCAAAATTGCTGATAAATAAATTGGAATATATTTTCTTGTTTCAAAGCAAAAAAATATTTCATAGCCTTTGCTATGGAATATTTTTTTAACGCAGGAAATAGAAACGATTTATATCGAGTGTTTTGTTTTCAAATTGGTATTACACCTCTATAAATTATTTTTATATAGCTTACAAATGAAATATATTATGTTTTTTGTTTTTTCTTTTTAGCTGCAGGAAATAATACATTGTTTAATATTAAACGGTATCCAGGAGAATTTGGATGTAAATCTAATTCTGTTTTTGGATCACCTACTCTATGTTGGTAATCTTCTGGATCATGACCACCATAATAGGTAAACATTCCTTTGCCAATAACACCATGAATGTATCTTGCTTCTTCATTTGCTTTTACCTCACCCATTACTAATACATTAGATTTTATAGTTTTTCTATCGAATGATGTTGTTTGCCCCATAAATCCTTTAACCAGTGTCGTATGATTTTGAGTTAACATTGTTGGTATTGGATCCCATTTTGCGGAATATTCCATTAACGAAAAATAATCTAATGTTTTTGGTATTTTACGTTTTCTGGTCATATCAATTGTTGAAAATTCATAAACCATAGGATTACGCTCTAATGTATAATCTTTAAAAGCAAATGTTTTATTATAATCTATTTTTGATTGATAGTTCATATCAGACCCATCTCCGTCAAACATTGGCTCACAAATATCCACTCCTTGTGCTGATAATGCTATATCAAAACTATCGGTTGCGCTACACATTGCAAACATAAAACCTCCACCTATTACAAAATCACGAATACGTAATGCTACATCTAGTTTCTCTTTAGAAACCTTATCATAGCCTAGTTTTTTTGCTAATGTTTCTGCATATTGCTTTGCTTCTATATACCATGGCACCCTCCGGTATGACGCATAAAATTTACCATATTGCCCTGTAAAATCTTCGTGATGCAAATGCAACCATTCGTATTTTATGAGTTCATCTTTTAATACTTCCTCATCATATACAACATCATAAGGTATCTCTGCATAATTTAATACCATGGTAACTGCATCATCCCAAGGTGCTTTATCTTTTGGCGAATAAACGGCTATTTTGGGTGCTTTTTCTAACAATACTGCCTCCATATTTTGCGATGGACTGCTTATTTCCTCTAAAATACTTACTGCTTCTGTATCCGAAATTATCTCATAAGAAACACCTCTTATTGTACATTCCCTACGAAAGACATCAGTATCTTCCAATAAAAATGATCCTCCTCTATAATTTAAGAGCCATTTTACTTTATTTCCTTTTTCAAGGGAAAAATAAGTTATTCCGTAAGCCTTTAAATGATTTTTTTGCGTTACATCATCCATTGGGATTAATATAAATGATGCAAAACTAATTTTAGTTATTATTAAAAATAAGAATAAGAATATTTGCTTTTTCATTAATGATTTTTATTTGTTGTAAAAATAACAAATTTTATACCATTTCTAAAATTGTATGAAGTTAATTGTTTTATAAAAAATTAAAACGGTACATCATCATCTCCAAATGCATCTGCTGCACTTGGCAATGTGTTTGTATCTAATCCTGAATTCATTTTTGATGCATATTCACTATCAAAATTAGTATCTTCTAAATCAGAGAATAATGCTAAATGTCCTGTAAATTTTAAACGAATATTCTCTAAACCTCCATTACGATGTTTTGCCACAATTATTTCTCCTTGTCCTTCACATGGTGTATGCTCATCGTCATCCCACTCAGTTTGCCCATAATATTCTGGTCTAAAAATAAAGGATACGATGTCTGCATCTTGCTCAATTGCTCCAGATTCACGTAAATCCGACAATAATGGTCTTTTGCTTCCACCACGTGTTTCTACAGCACGTGATAATTGTGATAAGGCTATTACTGGTATTTCTAATTCTTTTGCTAATGCTTTTAAGTTTCTAGAAATCATGGATATTTCTTGCTCTCTATTCCCTCCTCCTTTTGAGTTCCCTGCGGTCATTAATTGTAAATAATCAATAATTACAATTTTAATTCCGTGTTGTGATGCTAATCGCCTTGCTTTTGCTCGTAAATCAAAAATCGATAAAGATGGTGTATCATCTATAAATATTGGTGCGTCTGATAGTTTTTTAACTTTTACATTTAACTGCTCCCATTCGTGTGGTTCTAAGTCTCCTTTTTTCAGTTTTCCTGATGATATTCCTGTTTCACTAGAAATCATCCTTGTTATTAACTGCACCGATGACATCTCTAGTGAGAATATTGCTACTGGTATTTCAAAATCTATAGCCATATTTTTTGCCATAGACATTACAAATGCCGTTTTACCCATACCTGGCCTTGCAGCCAAAATCACTAAATCGGATGGTTGCCAACCAGATGTTAAGTTATCTAATTTTGCAAATCCAGAAGGAATTCCACTCATCCCCTCAGTATTTGATATGTCTTGTATTTTCTTTAATGCCTGCGCTACTAATCCTGCTGCTGCTTCAGTACTCTTTTTTAAACTTCCTTGTGATACTTCAAATAATTTTGCCTCGGCAGAATCTAATAAATCAAATACATCAGTAGTTTCATCATAAGCTTCTGTAATAATTTCGTTTGAAATTCCTATTAATTTACGTTGTATAAATTTTTGTAATACTATTCGTGCATGAAACTCTATATGTGCAGATGAAGATACTTTTTGTGTTAAGTTTATCAAATACACTTCGCCACCTGCTACTTGTAAATTTCCGTCTTTAATTAAGCGATCTGAGACTGTTAATAAGTCTATTGGTTGCGAATCTTTAAACAATCCATAAATTGCATTGTATATATGTTGATGTTCTGGTTTATAAAATGTATCTACACTTAGCACATCTATTACATCATCTACTCCTTTCTTATCAATCATCATTGCCCCTAACACAGCCATCTCTAAATCAACTGCTTGTGGCGGTAATTTTCCTTTTTCAAGAGAAATTAATGTGCCTTTTTTTGATTTATTTGCTGTAAATTGCTTTGATTGCTCCATATTACAAAAATACTTTTTAATTTGAAGTTATCATATACTTACTTTGCTTTTGTACACATTTTTTGTTAAAAAGATTGTTAATAAGACTGTTTTATTGTTAAGATATTTCTTGTCAACTATTTAAGAATTCTGCTATAAATGAACTTTACTAGATTCTATTAAATAATATAGTTTTTTTATTTTTTAAATAATTTTAGATAACTTCTTCATAAAGTTAAAAAGATTTGATAAAAAAAATTTTACATTTGATGTATGCTAAAACGAAACAAAATATTAACTCTTTTTTTATTTGTACAAATTATACTTGTTAATTGGCTATCTAGATACCCTGAGATTATTGAAAAATATTATTCCAATGGTATTTACCCTCCTATTTCTTCTTTTTTTAGAACTGTTTTAGGCTGGTTACCATTTTCGTTTGGCGATATTTTGTTAATTATTGCTTTTATTTTAATTTTGAGAAGTGTTTGGATTTTCTTAAAAAATAAAAAAAATCTTGCTAATACTTTTTTTAGTATTGGTGCTAAGTTATCCATACTATACTTTGCTTTTTATTTGTTTTGGGGCATGAATTATTACCGTAAACCTCTTTATGAGTCCATGGCTTTAAAAATTCCAAAGTATAATATCGAAGATTTAGCTATTCTTACTGAAAATTTACTTGTAAAAACACAAGAAATTCATTTTAAGTTAACTAAAAATGATACGATTTCTGTTCAAACTGTTTTAACAGAAACCGAATTATTAGATAGAACTAATATTGGCTATGAAAGGCTTTCTAAAAAACATTCTCAATTTACTTATAATAAACCAAAAGTAAAAAAATCTATCTTTAGCATTCCTATGAGTTATATGGGTTTTGCTGGTTACTTAAACCCTTTGACTGGTGAGGCGCACGTAAATTCTAATTTGGTTACCTATACCATTCCTGCTACCGCTAGTCACGAAGTTGCACATCAGATAGGTTATGCCAATGAAAGTGAAGCTAACTTTATTGGGTATTTAGCCGCGATACATAGTACCGATTTACTTTTTCAATATTCTGGTTATATAATGGCTTTACGATATTCTCTGTATGAAATACGCAGGAATGACATGACACTTTACAAAGAAATTTCTGCTAGAATTCCTATTGGTGTTCAAAAAAATATTGAAGAAAATCGAAAGCACTGGAAAAAATACGACTCTGCTTTAAATCCAATATTTCATAAAATTTACGATACTTTTTTAAAAGCCAACAAGCAAAAGCACGGCATGAAAAGTTATGGCAAAATGGTTGGTTTACTTATGGCGTATGAGAATAGGCAAGCATAAAACTAGATTATTTAATGCTCTAGTTGATATTAATACTTGAGACTTTTTAAAATATCATTGAAACAAATTGCTTCTTTGCTCTTTCAGGCTCATTGCAATGACTGATGGTTTATTGAAAACAGTATTCCCGAAATTTCAGGATTAAACTAAAGGCAATGGATTCTATATTGCATCATTAATCAATGCAATAACTTCACCTTCTACTGCATTAGCTTTATCAAAAACATTTTTTGCTCTTTCTAAAATATCTGCTGTAAACGCTTCATCTTTTATATCTTTTGCATTTATACGTACATTAAAGTAAGCTCCATATACTGCTGCTTTTGCACATAATGCTCCTACACCTGCATCTGACAATGAATTTTGTATTCCTTTCTTTGCCATTTCTAACATCACTTCCATAGACTGTTGCGCTGTTTCCATTACTAAAAATGGTACTTCCGTTGCATATTTTGTTGCTTCTTCTATTGCTATTGCACGTAATTCTTTTTCTTTATCTGTAGATTTTGGCATTCTAAAACCATCTATAATTTTATTAAATGCATTGGTATCTTCATCTACTAATGCTAATAACTTATTTTTATATGTTTGTCCTTTTTCTGCCCATTCCGAGAATTCTTCCCATCTATCATCCCAGCCTCTTTTATGTGCGGATAGGTTTGCTACCATTGTCCCTAAAGATACGCCTAAGGTTCCTACATAAGCGGATATACTTCCACCACCTGGTGCCATTGACTCTCCTGCCGTTTCTTCCGCAAAATCTGTTAATGATAAATCTATCAGTTGCTTATTATCTTTATTTTTAAGTACGTATTCTATTATTTTTTCTTCAGGATTAAATGGTTTTAATTCATCTAAACCTAGTGATTTAACTGCTATTTTTATTTTCTCTTTATGTGAAATTCCCAAGGAACGCTCTTGTCGTTTTAAATAAAAATTTCCTGCATCTAACATTGCTTGTAATGGGATTAATCCTATTAATTCCGATCCTGTTACTCGTAAGCCTCTTTTTTGTGCTGATTTACATGTTTCATCAAATGCTTCATGCATAGATGTTATACTTATGTTTGTTAAATTATAAGATATTTGTGCAATACCGTACTCTTCAATAAACCAACCAATACCCTTTACTGCTTTTAACTTACCAGGTTCTCTCACAACATTTCCGTTTTCATCCAATACTTTTTTACCAGTTATTGGGTTTCCTGTTCGTTTTGCTCTTCCTGCCTCTCTTATATCAAATGCTATTGCGTTTGCTCTTCGTGTTGATGTTGAATTTAAATTTACATTATATGCTATTAAAAAATCTCTTGCCGAAATTGCTGTTACTCCTGTTTTTGCAACTCTCTCTGTAAATTCGGCTGGTCCAAAATCTGGCTTCCATGCTACATCAGTTAATTTCTTTTTTAATCCTTCATATTCTCCTGCTCTACAATTTGCTAAATTTATTCTTTTTTCCTCTTGTGCTGCGTTCTCATATAAATATATTGGTATTTGTAACTCCTTTCCTACTCGCTCTCCTAATTCTTTTGCATATTTTACAGTCTCTTCTATCGTTATTCCAGAAATTGGTACTAACGGACATACATCTGTTGCTCCAAAACGTGGATGCTCCCCTGTATGTTTACTCATATCAATTAATTGTGCTGCTTTTTCTATTAATAAGTATGCTGCTTTTATTACCTGTTTAGGCTCTCCTACAAAGGTTATAACCGTTCTATTTGTTGCTGCTCCTGGATCTACATCTAGTAATTTTATCCCATCAACCGTTTCAACAATTTTTGCTATTTCATTTATTTTTGCTAAATCTCTACCTTCACTAATATTAGGTACACATTCTATAAGTTGTTTTTGCATGATATAGTTTTTAATTTTATGGTTTCAAAGTTATACTATTTTTAAAATCTATTTACTCTTTTTTTACATAAAAAAAACTCCTTAAAAAAAATTAAGGAGTCTGTTTTTGTTGGTTAATTTTTATAAATTATATTCCAAATCTTCTTCTGTTATTCCATACAACATGCTTTGCTCTACTGCTGAAATTCATAGTTACTATTTGTTTAGTTTCTCTTTTTACTTTTTTAGTGTTTTTCATAATTTTGGTCTTTTAATTGTTTCTATTTTTAATTTGTTTCCCTAACTACATGTTACTGTAATTTTTCGACCGCAAAGATACAATGTTTTTTAATTAAAACAACTATAATAGTAATTATTTTTATAAACATTGTAATTGACTGAAATAAAGCTTATTACGTTAAATTTGTGACTGAATTTTAATTATTCATATTTATTAATTATTTATTTTATGGAATATTTAATAAATTAAGATTAAAATATCAATAAAACAATCTAAACTAGAAATAATTAAAATATGTAAATAAAAGGTCTAAATAAATTTAAAAAAGTTTTAAAAAGTTTTAAAAAAAATCAAAATTAACTGATTTTATCAAACGTTTTTATGTTATTAATAAAATGCTGTTTGATAATATTTTTAGTTTTAAAATAATTTTTTGTTTTACATTTAATTTCAGCTCTCTTTTTTAATGTATCTGGCAAATTAAAATACATACTAAAATGCGCTTTAATTATGGCTAATGTATGTTTTGGCTTACCTGCTAATAAAAATTTAATTCCTGCTACGCCATCTAAAAACAATCTAATAAAAACAATAACAAACACTTTATTACTTGGTAGATTCTTAATAAGTGTGATTAGATTATTTCGAAAATTTAAAAATGTTTTTTGTGAACTCCCTGCGTTTAATGTCGCCCCTCCTACATGATATACTGTAGAGTTACCATTATATTTTATTTCGTATCCTAAATTTTGTGCTCGCCAACACAAATCTATCTCTTCTTGATGTGCAAAATAATCACCATCAAACCCATTTAATTCTACAAAAACCTCTTTACGGATAAATAGACATGCTCCTGATGCCCAAAAAATGTTTATTTCATCATTATATTGTTTATTATCTTTTTCTAGAAATTCAAAAATTCGCCCTCTACAAAATGGGTATCCCAAATTATCGATAAACCCTCCTCCTGCTCCTGCATACTCAAATTTAGTTTTATCTTTATAATCCAAAATTTTTGGTTGAACTATTGCTACATTTTTTTCTTTTTTAAAAGTAGCTATTATTGGATTTAGCCAATCTTTAGTCACTTCTATATCTGAATTTACTAATGCAAATATATCTGCTTCTACATTTATCAATGCTTGGTTATACCCTTTTGCATAGCCATAATTTGCATCATTTTTAATAATCTTTACTTTCGTAAAATTTTGTTTGATATAATCCACAGAATCATCTGTTGATGCATTATCTGCAACATATATAGTACTGTATTCGGGATTACTATACCGTATTATATCTGGTAAAAATTTAGCTAATAAATCTTTACCATTCCAATTTAATATGACTATGGCTATTTTCAAGCCGCTAAGATATTAAAAGTGTTACGATTTGTAAGACTTACTTTAATTATTATATGTACAGCATGTAAACTATATTAGTTTTTTACAAATTTCCAAACAAACATTGCTATAACTGCTCCAACAGTTGGCGCAATTAGATACAACCAAAGGTCTGTAAAATTACCTGACATTACTGCTGGCCCTATACTACGTGCTGGGTTAAATGACCCTCCAGATATTGGTCCTGCTACAAATATCATTGCTAATACTATTGCTCCTATTATTATACCTGCCAATGCTTTTGATTCTTTTTCTCCTTGCTGTGTTATTCCTAAAATCACTAACATTAACAAAAATGTAGATACAACCTCCATTATAAAGGATTGTGTGATAGTTCCTGACACTGCTGTTAAGCCTAAATTTTGATTTTCTGGAAATAATATTTTTAATATTACAGATGCCAAAATCGCTCCTATTACCTGAAATATTATATAAAATAAAGCATCTTTTTTTGATATTCCTTTATCTATTGCAAAACTAATTGTTACCGCAGGGTTTATATGCGCTCCTGATATATTACCAAAAACATATATCATTGTTGCTACAATTAAACCAAATGCTAGTGCAATACCAACTAACCCAACTGCTCCATTGCTACTTTCATTAACTACTATGGATCCTGTTCCAATAAAAACTAAACCAAACGTTCCTATTAATTCTGCTATATATTTTTTCATTTATGTGTAATATAATAAACGTGTAAATATATTTATTTACACGTTTATATAAAATAAAATTTTATTTTATTTTAATATTATAATGCTGCTGCTCCTGCCGATGCTACTGTATGGTCATCTTCTACTGAAGATCCACTAACACCAACTGCTCCAATTATTTCTCCATCAGCATTTTTAATACAAACTCCTCCTGGAAAAGAAATTAATCCTCCGTTTGAGTGCTCAATATTATATAATGCACCTCCTGGTTGAGATAAAGAACCTATTGTACCAGTATCCATATTGAAAAAACGTGCTGTTTTTGCTTTTTTAATTGCAATATCAATAGAACCTAACCATGCACCATCCTCTCTTGCAAATGCTGTTAAATTAATTCCTGAATCTATTACTGCAATATCCATTTTTGTTCCTAATTCTTGTGATTTTTTAATTGCTGCTGCAACTACTTTTTGAGCTTGCTCTAATGTAATGTTCATTTTAAGTTTGTTTTATTAATTATTTATTTTTGCAAAAATAATTATTTAAAAAAAATAAAATTGATATATGAAGTTCAAGTTGTTATGAAAAAAGGTCAAAAACGACTATTAACAGAAGAAAACTTATCATTTTACTTCTTTTGGACTTATCCCAAATTGTTTT
>Ga0256840_1004379_pt1 | contig 10629 bp, 11 predicted proteins | sample 355202metaG_FD_185969 | JGI IMG/M metagenome (GOLD analysis project Ga0256840, IMG submission 185969) | Hydrothermal vent microbial communities from Mid Atlantic Ridge, Atlantic Ocean - 355-202 | ecosystem: Environmental > Aquatic > Marine > Hydrothermal vents | place: Atlantic Ocean: Mid...
CTTTTTGCCATTTTATCAAAACTCTCGCCTCTTCTAGTGCAGAGTACACACGATAGGCTACAAGAGAGGTGTTTGTATCTGTAAAAACTGTTTTTACCCAAGGGGTCTTTGGAGTATTTGCGTGTTTAACATCTACTATCTGTGTACAGAGTGTGCCGTTAAACTCTTGAAAGTCATCATCTGTTTCATTAAGTGATGCAAGTAGAAGATTAAAATCTTGCGCGCTTATCTTTGTGGAGATATTTCTATCGTTTATATTTCTAAAACTATCCCAAGTGTCAAATTTAAAATTATTAACAGCACTTATACATCCACAAGGGTGCGTTTCATTTATCAACAGTTGAATTTGAGGACTTTTGAGAACACCTCTATAGATATAAAGTTCATCCAGGTAACCTCTAAAACGGTAGCTATTATTGTAAAGCCATCCTCCAATACGAGCATCACTCTGTACTACTGCTCTTGAATTATTTGGAGAATTTCTTCTCTGAGTCAAAGTCTGCTTCACGCCATCAACATATAGCTCGTTACTTGTGAGGTGTTTATTAGTAAATATTGCTGCTATATGGTGCCAGCCATTCTCTAAGCCAGCAGAACTTATTCCATAAATATCGCCTGAAGCACTGTTAAAGCCAAAATTTCCATCATAAAACCATAAGTCATGCATACGCCAACCAAAAGGCATTACACTATTTGTTCCGTCCCAGTACATCCAAAAAGCCACAGAGTTTTTAGCACCATCATCTGTATCTACCGCAAGATTATGAATATCAACTGCCCCACCTGCAAACTGTGCACTTTTACAAATTTTTGCCTCTGTATCAGAAGTATTGACATTAGCATCTGTACGGGTGCCATTATTATCACCTAAAATTTCATCTCTTACCTCACCAACACTCCCATGCCAACCACACTCATCAAAACGATAATTTGCAATCACTTCCGCGCAACCACAAGGGTGGCTCATACTCATAAGTGCTTGAATTTGTGAATCATTTAAGGCTGTATCATAGACTTTTACTTCATCTATATTTCCGCTAAAACGGTTATTGACTTCACCGCTGTCTGTTTCACCTCCAATACTCGCTGTTCCTGTTTGTGTGCCTATAGCTCCACTTACACTAGCATTAACATCACTTAAAATAGCACCGTTTGCATCATAAACGACTAAGCGTTTTTGCATACTGTTCGCATTAAAAGTCGCTGCGACAAAATACCAAGCATTGTTTTGAACAACTGCGCCACTATCTAATGATGTCGCGCTTAAGCCTCTAATATAAAAACGTACTCTTCCTGCACCGCCATCACCGACACTTAGAGCATACGAACCGTTATTATTATTTTCATCATCTGCAAAGATACGCTGTCCACTTTCACTGCGGTTTGTTGATTTAAACCATGCCAAGATACTTCGTGAAGCAGTTAAGTGTGGAAAACTTGCCAAAGAGACATAGTTGTCTGAAAAAACACCAACATTGCATGTACCGCCACCAGCATCAGCACTTTTTTGCGTTGTAGCTCCATGTTGTGCTGTTCCATGATAGCCATTTGTACTGCTATCTTCTACTTCATCATTTGTGCCATTCCAGAAACACTCATCTAAATTCCACTCTCCTACGGCTAAAGGGCACTTACAGCTGTGCGTTGCATTCATAATCTGATTTACACCTGCACTATCTAGCTCTCCTTTGTGGATATGGAGTTCATCTATATTTCCGCTAAAACGGTAGCCATTATTATAGAGCCATCCTCCGATACGAGCACTACTTTGTACGACTGCTCTTAAATTATTTGGATTGTTTCTTCTTTGCGTGAGGTTTTGTTCAACTCCGTCTATATAAAGCTTATCTGAGTGAACATCACCGTTTGTGAAAATTGCGCTGACATGGTGCCAACTGTTAGCAAGTCCTGTAGAACTGATACCATAGATATCCCCCGAAGCGCTATTGAAACCAAAGCTTCCATCGTAAAACCATAAGTCATGCATACGCCAACCAAAAGGCATTACACTATTTGTTCCATCCCAATACATCCAAAATGAGACTGTCGTTTTAGCACCTGTGCTTGTATTAACATCAAGATTATCAATATCGATAGCACCTCCAATAAATTCAGCGCTATTGCAGACCTTAGAAGTTGCACTAATACTAATAGCTCCGCTAAGTGTTCCATTATTATCGCCAATTATACTATCTTCCACCTCTCCAATAATACCATCATAAGAACATTCATCGAAACGATATTCAGCCTTAACCATGGATGTTGCTAACGCTGTCGAAGATGATATAATGAAAATTAAAAAGAGTGTAAATAAAGACAAAAGATTCTTTCTAAAGTTTTCTATTGCATAATATGGGCTCAATAATCAATCCTCTTTTCTAAAACCCAAAATGCAGATCTCTTCTAAGCCCTCTTCTGTATCAATGTTGTACTCATTTACCCAATCGACAATGCGTGAATCTACCACCATGTACTCTTCATCATCAATCATATCATTTTTGATTTTTATCATATCTCGTTCACTCTGCAGAGAAAGATAAAAATCACTATGATCCAAAATATTTTTCAGACTCTCTAAGGCAGTTAAGAGTTCTTCATACTGTGAATAATTTTTTCTTATGTGAGATTCAAGTTCTATTGTATTGGCATTGATTCCGTATTCACATATTTTCAAGAGTGTATGTTCATTTTCACTCATAGCTCGCCTCCAAAATAAGGTTTATACTCTAAATAATAGCATAATTTTTTACTTAGCTAGTATATTTCAATCTTAACTTAGCTATTTTACTCTCTTTCATCCATTTTTCAACAAAAAAAGACTACACTGCTATTAGATTAAGGAATTGAATTTAAATAACTACGCTAATTATAACAAGATAGAATGCTTAGTTATTTAAATTCAATTCCTAAACAGGAGAGAGAGTATGCGTTTTAGTATCGAAGAATATTCGCAACGATTCAAAATGTCAAAAGAGATGATCCACTCGCGTATGCGAAACAAACGTCTTAACTATATCATTGAAGATGGCATTACATATATTATTATTCCTCGCAGTTCGCTTGAAAGTGAAGTGAGACGAGAAATTCACGAAGAGAAAAAAGCTGAGGCTGAAGTATCAAAAAAAAGCGCTCAAGAGCCTCAAGTGCAAACTCCTGCCCCAAGACCCAAAAAGACAACTGTCGGAACCATTATCTCTCTTTATCAAAAAGAGAATCATCAATTAAAACTTCGCATCAAAGAACTTGAAGCTAAAATTGATAAACTTATTGATGACAAAGAGCGTATGCTTATTGATGAGCGCAATCGTATCGAAAAAGTATATATGAATAAAGACGAACAACTCAAAACTATCCTAGAGCTTATTAACACTAAAATGCTCACAAACATATCGCAAACAGTGCATGAAGTAGATATTCATGATAAAATCGAGCAAGAGAACGAAGAGGTCTTAGAAGCTTCTTGGCAAACACCTCATCTTGTAGAGCTTAAAAAATATCTTAAAACTCTTGATGTTGCCGCGCCAGAGCGTAAAATTATCAAAAAACGCTTTACTTCTGGCTATGGTCATGATGTCCGTATTATTCAACATAATGGCGAATTTTGTCTTGACTTTTCAAAATATGACTATAGCGACCTCCTAAACCATTAAAAAAACAATAAAATTACTAGATTACTTCACATTCGTTCGCAATGACGGTCGCTATGAAAAATTTTACCCTGTCTGTCATTGCGAGAAGCACAGTGACATGGCAATCTAATTTCATACTCATTCTCAGTTAACCCCCCCTAAAATTAGAATAACTATCTCTTTTCATTTTTTAAGCAAAATTTTTATCTTTATTTTATACGCTTTTCCGTATATAATATCTACTAAATACTATATTTTGACATTTTTAAAAGATATTAAATCTATTTAATCTTACATTTTATCTATTTATTTGAATATTAAATACATTTTTTCATATTTTTTATACATTATTTTGCTTACTATAAGCTTCAATACAATAATATACACCTTATGGAACTCAGTGATCTTTTTAATATTCTTCATAATGCAGTAGAGGCCCAAAATAATGGTCGTAAAATCTCTCAAAAAGAGATGGCTAAAGATTTGGGAATTTCTATGCGTACATATCAAGATTGGAAACTAGGTAATGCAAAACCACAAGCAGCAAAAGCGGTTATGCAATTACTAGGCAAACTGGATGATGAAGATGTTATTAGAATAGTTAGAAAAATCAATCGACTAGGGAATCAAAAGTGAATAGCTTAACAGAACAAGAACGCATCGGATTAGACGAAGTTTTTTTATCAATATCATCACACACAAAACTAAACCTTCTAAGTAAGATAAAATACAATATGCAATCAAGCCTATTTTCAATACATGAAAAAACACTATTTTCACTTAAAAACCGAGTAAAAATGCCTAAAATAGGACATTTTGACTATAAAAGCCATAAAAAGAAGAAATTTTTAAGCTAAGTGAGTATAAAGTATGCCTAGTTGAACCATTGCATCCTTAGAAACGCTTGTTTCTAGGAATTCTAATATGGTACACATATCTTTTTAATGATAAGGGCATTCGAATGAATAAAGCGCAATTCGTAGAGTTAGTTCAAAAAAATGGTGATTACAAAACAAAAACTGAAGCTGAAGCGGCAATTAAAGCATTCACTGAAGCTATAACCGAAGCATTGGTAGCTAGAGAAGATGTGTCTTTAGTAGGCTTTGGAGGCTTTAGTGCGGCACTTCAAAAAGGTAAAAGCGGTACAGTTCCTGGTACTACTAAAACTTATACTACTGAAGACAAAATGGTTCCTAAGTTTAAAGCCGGTAAAGGTCTCAAAGACCGCGTTGAAGCTGGTAAATAACCTTCTTTTTTGCCGTATCTCAACTGCGGCAATTTTCTTTCATAAAAATTTCGATATAATCTCTCCAAATTAATCTATTTAGGTCATATTTATGAGTTTTTTAAATTTTTTTACCAGCAAACAAGAACAAAAGTCTAAAAGCTCACACCTTCCGCTAAAAGAGTATGCCTCATTACACCAATACCCTTTTTACGAATCAATTCCTATTTTTCATCGTCATGAAAAAGAGAATATAGTCTCTATTCTTTTTGATTCACATCGTGGATTATACCTCTTTGATAATGTATCATGGGAGTTGAAAGATCTGAAAAATGCTACAGTTTCATCTCCAAGCCCAGATGAAAAAGCTCATACAGATATTAAAATAGATTCAATTCATAAATTTATTCAAAGAAAATTCAATGAAGTACTCCATACAGAGGGTTGCTCGCTAATAAATATTGTAATCTTAGAGCATCTCAGCAAAGAAGATTTTGAGCAACTTCATCCAAGTTTTCATGCTCTTATGCCACAAGAGCGTCTTATTTTCTGCAATGACACGACTGAAGATATTGAGAAAAAATTACATAATGCCTTAGAATTACTCGATACAGCACTTCCAGCAAATACCTTACTCGGCGCACTTTTTTTCCATCTCAATGTCCTACCTGACAATATACATAATGAGAGTGCCTTGCTCACACAAGAGCAACAAAATTTTATTATAGATAAACTACCAAATTTTTCTAAACTAAGCGGTATGTACGGAACAGGTAAAAGTACACTTATTTTACTGAAGTCAATTTTTGAACTCTTAATACACCCTGAATATAAAATTATTATCATAATGCCAACACTTGCAATATGTGACCTTCTTAAAAAACAACTCCTAGATATCATAGAATATGCAATTATAGATATTGATCTGCTCTCTATACGGATCTTAACGCCTCAGCAAGTTGTTTCGCAACATTATAAAAAACTCTACAAAAATGAATCTTTTAATTTTGCCAAAATTACTCCAAAAATGTTTTCACATCAATTTCAGACCTGTGATCTTATTTTTTGTGATGATAGCTATCTCTTAGATGAAGAATTTATTCGTTATCTAATACAACAACAAGCTAAAAATACCTTATGCTTAGTCACACTAGAGAGCGATACGGACACTAAAAACTATATCCTAAGTCATTCATTTCGTGTGCCAAGTGCTTTTTTGCAACTATGCTCTCATGGTAGTAACCCTAAAAATATAACAAATGAAAATTTTCATCTAATGCATGGAAATCCTTTTATGCAAGTGATGTTAATTTTGCGTGAAAACCTTAAAGACATAGCTCATAGCAGTATTCTTATTGTTCTACCTCATTCACAATTTGCCTTAAAACTTTTAGATGAAATAAATAGTTACTATGGCAATATTTCATTTATATACAAAGCTGATGAAGGACTTTTAAACCAAGATTTCGAGCATATTCTTATTACAACATTTACTGAACTCTCTCATCTACAAAGAGAGCATGTGATTATCGTAAAAGAGACACATTTAGAGGAAAAATATATCTGCCATGCGATAGGACGAACTTCTAAGAGCTTATATCTCATCTCATCAGACTTAGAGGATGAATTCAATGAGTAAAATTATCAAAACAGAGCAAGAGTGGCGCAAACAACTCTCACCGCAAGCCTTTAATGTAGCAAGAGAGCATGGCACTGAGGCTCCTTTTACTGGAGAGTTTTATGATTCTAAAGAAGAAGGAATTTATAAATGTATCTGCTGCGATTCTCCACTTTTTAGTTCTGAAGCTAAATTTGACTCGGGTACAGGGTGGCCTAGTTATTATGAAGCTATTGACACAAAGGCTATTAGAGAATATAGAGATCAAAGCTATGGCATGGAGCGCGTTGAAGTTTTATGCAATACCTGTGATGCTCATTTAGGTCATGTTTTTTCTGATGGCCCTCAACCAACCAGATTGCGATATTGCATAAATTCAGTCTGCCTTAGTTTAGATAAAGCGTAAAACTTTATCTAAAATTTAAATTCCGCTCCTATAGAATAATTTGTGATAAATTCACCTAAAACAGTATAATCAACATAAAGATCAATCTGCTCATTTAAGCTAAAAATTCCGCTTATTCCCGAAGAGAATGTCATATCGCGAGAGTTAACATCATCAGAAGCATTCGGAATAATAAGACCAAATTTTGGGCGAATAGCAAGCTGTGAGTTTGGAATATTTATATCATAAGTGATGTAGGTTGCAAATGTTAAAGCATCGCCATTATTAAGCCCCATCAATGATTTATTTAACTCAAAACGTGCCCCTGTTTCTGGCATATCAGTGATAAAACCTCTCACTCCTCCTTGAAGCGTCATACCCATACCATTTTCTGCTCCCGAAGTATCAGGTGTAGCCATAAAACCCAATCCTGCACCAATATACGATTTAATATCTGCATTCAGTGCTGTACTTAAAACCATACTCATTGCTAAAAGTGTAATTCTTTTCATTTTTTTCCTTAAAATAATTTGCTTTACATGTAAAGCAAATTGTATTCCTAATTTTGATATACTTCACGCTATTTAAAAAAGGAGAGACAATGCGCATATTTGCACTACTATTTGCATTTTTAATGACACTATCTGCTGGAGCTACTACCGAAGTAGCTCCTAAACACTCTATCGTTGTATTAGAAACAACACAAGGTCCTATCACCTTTGAACTCTATGATGATATCGCCCCTTTGGCTGTTGAGAACTTTACAACTCACATCAAAAATGGTTACTACAATGGTTTAATTTTTCATAGAATTATCAAAGATTTTATGATACAAGGGGGAGACCCTCAGGGTTCTGGTCGTGGTGGAGAGTCTATCTGGGGCAAAGCATTTAAAGATGAGTTTAAACCTGGTGTGACTTTTGATAAAGCGGGTATCTTGGCTATGGCAAATGCAGGTCCAAGCACAAATGGAAGTCAATTTTTCATCACAACAGCACCAACGCCGTGGCTAAATGGACATCACACTATTTTTGGCAAAGTCATTGATGGGATGGATGCGGTTCAAAAGCTTAACAATATTGCAACTAATGATGGAGACCGTCCACTTGAGACGCAGAAGATTATTAAAGCAAGTGTAAAATAAACCTAGGTTGCCATGTCACTACATTCCTCGCAATGACTATTATTTGCTGTTATTGCGAACGAATGTGAAGCGATCTCTTGCATGTAAAGAAAATCTCTTTACATGTAGGCACCACTTAAACCATAATACCTTTGATAGTATAAAATAAAAAGGCCGCTAAAATTGCAGCAGCAGGAACAGTGATAACCCAAGCAGCAATAATTTTCTTCACCGCGTCACGTTTTACATATTTTACTTTTTCTGCCGTTTTAATAATCTTTTTTGCCTCTTTTATTTTTATCTCTTCGTCTTCTATCATTTTATATAATTCAATTATGCGTTGATAATCTGATTTTTCTTTTTCACTTTTTTTCTCAAGAGCAAAAAGCTCATGATTAAGTGCACGAAGAAGTTTTTTCTCATCTTGAAGAATCTCTTTTTCATCTTCTATCACAGTTTTAATATCGCTTACATGTAAGTATTCACGCAAAAAGCCAACACCAAAAACTCCGCCAACCGCGATATGCGTAGAACTTACAGGCAGACCCAACTGAGAGGCAATAATAACAGTAATAGATGCTGCCATCGCTACAGAAAAAGCACGCATCTGATCAAGTTCAGTAATTTCACTTCCTACGGTTTTTATAAGCTTAGGACCATACAAGGCAAGACCTATAGAGATGCCAATCGCACCAACTGCCATAACCCAAAAAGGAATCTCGGCCTTTGAAGAGATACCTCCATTAATCACCGCATCATTGATAGCCGCAAGAGGTCCAATGGCATTAGCAACATCATTGGCGCCATGAGCAAAACTTAAAAGTGCTGCAGCAAAAATAAGGGGAATAGTAAAAAGCTGGTTGACGCTATGGCGTGAATTTTCCAGTTTGTGTGCATTTTTATTGATCTGTTTTTTCGCCCATACATAAACAATAACCGCAATAATGAGACCAAAAACTAGAGCTGTTACTAAGCTAGGTTTTTTTGTAACAGGAAGCGTAAAGAACATAAAATCATTTATAAACGAGACAATATCAGGCCATATTTTTTTTAAACCTTTAAGTGTTAAATATGTTACAAAAGAGAGTGCCATTACAGATATAAAAATCGGAACATATTTCTTAGCTGAGGCTATCCTATCTTTTTGAAATATAATACTTTTTTTAATGGAAAAAAGAAAAAGTGCCGCAATTACGCCACCAAGAATAGGAGAGATAACCCAAGAAGCAGCTATCTTACCCATTGTCCCCCACGATACGATACTAAATCCAGCAGCAGCAATCCCAGCACCCATTACGCCACCAACAATAGAGTGCGTTGTAGAAACAGGAGCTTTTACCGCAGTAGCAAAGCTTAACCATAATGCTGCTGCTAAAATTGCCGCCATCATTGCCCAAATAAATGGATCAGCATTTCCGCCAAAAGCAGAGATATCAATAATTCCTTTTTTAATAGTTTTAACGACCTCTCCACCAGCGATAAAGGCACCGCTAGCTTCAAAAATAGCCGCAATAACAATAGCACCACCAAGGGTTAAAGCCTTTGAGCCAACTGCGGGACCGACATTGTTAGCTACATCATTTGCACCGATATTCATCGCCATATAAGCACCAAAAAGTGCCGCTACTGCCAAAAACATACTATTTGGAATACCGCCATTACTTAAAAAGCTATAAACAAGAACGGCTACCATAAAAAAAAGTGCAAAGCCTATTTTAATAAAGTCGGGTTGACTTGATTTCAAAGCCTGCTTTTGCATTTTTTTAAATGTTTGTATCTCCATGAGATCTGTCCTTGGATTGAAATTTTTATTTTGGAATTTTAGCCATTTTTGACTTAAGAAGCTACGAGAATTTTATTAAATTTCTACCACTGTATAATGTAACCTTCATTAAGAACATCTCCACCATTTTGCAATAAAGAGTAATTCTCAATTTCAATAAGCATCTCTTTTATAAAGTTGGGTTTTAAATGCATTAGATAAATACTTATATCGCTACGTCTGAGCTTCTTAAGCTCTTGGCTTAAAATTTTAGGAGTATAATGTTTACTTATACGCGCTAACTCACCCATAGAAGAAGGAAAAGAGACCTCAGTAATCACCGTAGAGATATTTTTATCTTTATTAAGAATATTCCAAATTGTGTCATTGAATGTAAGTATCTGAAGTAAATAAAATATTCTTGCTAGCTTTTGACATAAGATAGCCACAACTTTTTACTGTATGATTTGTCTCTACGGGCATCAAGGTAATATCATCTATACTATAAGACTCTCCATAAGAAACTGTGTTGAATTGTAAAGTTTTACTAAGAGAGTTTTGAAGATTAATCTGAGAAAAATCAGGATATATCTCAAAATTAAATATATGTTTTTTAAGAGTATCAATAGTCTCTTGAAGTGCATAAATTTGTAAGGTATATGATTGGTCAGCGTAATATAAATCTATCAAAGAAGGAAGATCTACGATATGATCAATATGTGAATGTGTTAAAAAAATATGTTCGATTTTCTTAGCCTCGCTACCAAGAGAATTTATGATATTTCCTGCATCTATCAGTATAGTTTCTGAAACTTGAATACAGGTCGTTCCTTCACCAACAGACTTTGTTCCATTTGAGCTAAGTATCTTTATATAATCCATCTATT
>Ga0256840_1004380_pt1 | contig 10626 bp, 9 predicted proteins | sample 355202metaG_FD_185969 | JGI IMG/M metagenome (GOLD analysis project Ga0256840, IMG submission 185969) | Hydrothermal vent microbial communities from Mid Atlantic Ridge, Atlantic Ocean - 355-202 | ecosystem: Environmental > Aquatic > Marine > Hydrothermal vents | place: Atlantic Ocean: Mid...
TTTCAAGTTTGGTTAAATCGCCCAATAAATTATCTTTTTCGATTTGCATTTCGCTTTCAATAGCTACATGCTTTTTATTTTGATTATAAGTATAGTAACCCATACCTGCTATAATTAATATTAATATGGCTATAATGGCTTTTTTTATTTTATCTGACATGATTTTTAATTTTGTTAATTTATTTTACAAAAGTAAATAAATAATTAATATTATTTACACTTTATTTGTAAGCGTTTGTATTATGTTTGTATTCGTTTAAAATTATTTAATATTTCAATTTTTGCATCTGTATATAAATGCCGGTGGAATATTTAATAGTTCAAAGCCTAAAAGCACATTATTCTTACCAAATATTTGTTTAAATATTTTATGAAAGTACAATGAATATTGATATTGAATAAAAATACCATTTTTAGTAAGTACTTTTTTTGATTTTTGTAATATATTTATAGATAAATCTTTAGGTATAATACTTAAAGGTAAACTCGATATAAAACAATCTACACTTTGTAGTTTTTTTGCTTTTAAAAATAATTCAATATTTTCGGCAGATTGATTGGTGATAATTAGTCTATTATCATCAATTTTTTGTAATTGATTAAAAAATTCTTCGTTTATTTCAAAGCAAATCAATACCGCATTTTTATGCATTTTATTTAGAATGTGCTTGGTTATAATGCCATTTCCTGGTCCAAATTCTACAAGCACTCTTGCTTTGTTAAAATCAATATTTTTTAACATTTGCTTTGTTAAAAAACGTGAACTTGGCATTATTGTGCCTGTTGTTCTAATATTTTTTATTGACTCCTTAAAAAAAATAATTTTTGATCTCAATATTGGTTTGTTTTAAAATAAGTTGTATTTTTATATAACTCATTTCATTTCTTACAAATATGCAATTTTTAAATGACATTAAAAATATTTTTTATCCTAAACTTTGTTTGAGCTGTATTTCAGTACTTACAAGTCAAGAAAATATTTTATGTACCGATTGCTTATTTAATTTGCCTTTAACAAATTACTTAAAAGATGATAACAAGCATGTTGAAAGAATATTTTATGGACGTTTAAAACTCGAAAGAGCAACTGCTTTTCTGTTTTACAATAAAAAAGGAATTGTTCAAAAAATAATTCACAATCTAAAATACAAAGGACATCAAGAAATTGGTGTTTATTTAGGTAATTGGTTTGGAGCTGCACTTAAACAAAGCTATGATTTTAAGACGATTGATTGCATTATACCTGTACCATTACACAAAAAACGTCTAAAACAAAGAGGTTATAATCAATTAACAAAATTTGGCGAACAATTGTCGCATCATCTAAAAAAACCTTTTATAACAAATATATTAACACGAAAGTCTGCCAGTAAATCACAAAGTAAAAAATCACGTTTTGAACGATTAAAAAACATAGATGAACTATTTTTTTTGACAGATGATAAATTTTTTGAAAACAAACACATTCTGCTAATTGATGATATTATAACAACTGGTGCAACTTTAGAATCTTGTGCGAATGAGCTATTTAAAACAAATAACATTAAAATAAGTATTGTTGTAATGGCTATAACTGAATAGAATTTAAGATTAACATAAATTCAACATTTAAAATTTAGAATTAAACATTTAATATCGTTTCTTTGCATAAATAATGTTTTATGAAATATATTAAATCAATTATTCTTTTAATTATCACGTTAAGTGTATTACTTAATTGTGCAAGAAGAGGCACACCAACTGGTGGACCAAAAGATGAAGATGCGCCAATTACCATAAAAACAGTGCCTCAATTTAAATCGGTAAATTTTAATAAAAATGAAATCCGAATTTATTTTGATGAATACGTTAAGTTAGAAGATGTAAAAAAGAATTTAATTATTTCGCCGCCATTAAAATATCCAGCCAACATAACTCCTTTAGGTATTCCGAGTAAAAAAATTGTTATCAAGTTAAAAGATACTTTAATAGCAAATACAACGTACACTTTTAATTTTGGCGAAAGTATTGTAGATAATAATGAAGGTAATGTTTTAAAAAGCTTTAATTACGTTTTTTCTACGGGTAATTATATTGATTCTTTAGCTATAAGCGGAAGTATTTCCGATTCGTTTAGTAAAGAAAGCGACAAGTATGTTTCAATTTTGTTATATGAAGCAAATGACCAATTTAATGATTCAACTATTTATAAAGAAAAACCACTTTATGTTACTAATACGTTAGACAGTTTGGCTTGGAATATCGATAACTTAAAAGCAGGAAAATACCATTTACTGGCATTAAAATCTGATAGAAATGATTATTTATTTAATCCTAAATCCGATAAGATAGCCTATTTAGACACTATTATTTCTGTGCCAACCGAAAAGCAATTTAAGCTGAAGCTGTTTAAAGAAATTATTGCATTCAAGCCTTTTAAAGCAACCGAAGTTTCAAAAGGACATATTGTATTTCCATACGAAGGAATTGGCTGTGATTTTAAAGTAGCATTAGACAGTGTTAAATCTAATTTAAAGACAATAATAAGTAAATCCTTTCTTGAAAAGGATAAAGACACACTTAACTATTATTATAAAACGGACAATGAAATTGATTCGCTATTTTTTAATTTAACAAGTACAAATTATTCGTCTACAGAAAAAATAACATTGCGTTCTAAAGAAATTGACAGCATTATTATAACCGCAAATTTAAGAGGTAATATGACTTTTAGAGATACGCTAACACTGCAAATTAATAATCCGTTAGACCAATTTAATAAAGAACTTTTTAGCGTTTTTGATAAAGACACAGTAGCCGTTAATTTTAAATTAAAGCGAAAAAATCACACCGAATTGCAAGTGCTTTTTAATGCTAAAGAGAACCAAAATTATAAAGTAAAAATACTTCCAAATGCAATAACCGATTTCTTTAATCAAACTAATAAGGACACGATAAAATACAGTTTAAAAACGAAAGAAAAAGACAATTATGGTAGCATTTCGTTTGATTTTAAAAACACCAATAATGAATCTATAATTATTCAACTACTAAGCAAAAAAGAAGAAATTATAGCAACGAAATATCTAAATACGGATGCTGCTATTAATTTTGAATTATTAAAACCTTCTGTTTATTTAATCCGAATTATTTTTGATAAAAATAGTAACCATATTTGGGATACAGGTAATTATTACAACAAAAATCAACCAGAAAAAGTGGTTTATTTTAATACAGATATTGAAGTAAAAGAAAATTGGTTTTTTAAAGAAAACATTAATTTAGATAGTTATAGAAATAACATTGATTAGATACATCTAAACCAATAAACATGTTCGAAATAGAAGAAAAAATAAACACTTTACGAAAAGAATTAAACAAACACAATCACAATTATTATGTTTTAGATAACGCTACTATTTCTGATTATGATTTTGATTTAAAATTATTAGAACTTCAAAAGTTAGAAGATGAAAATCCACAATATTTTGATGCAAACTCACCTACACAAAGAGTTGGCGGAACAATAACCAAAAATTTCGAAAACATTATCCATAACAATAGAATGTATTCTTTGTCAAACTCATATTCTATAGAAGATTTATACGATTGGGAAAATAGAATGCTTAAAATTATTGGTGTTGAAAAATTAGAGTACACTTGTGAATTAAAATATGATGGAGCATCAATTAATTTAACGTATAAAAAAGGCTCTTTAAAAACAGCAGTAACACGAGGCGATGGTTTTAAGGGTGATAATGTTACATCAAATATTAAAACCATAAAATCAATTCCATTACAAATAAATAGCAAAGAATTTTTAGATGAATTTGAAATTCGTGGTGAAATAATTTTACCTTTTGACGGATTTCATAAAATGAATGAGGAACGTATTAAAAATGGAGAAGAAGCTTATAAAAACCCAAGAAATACGGCAAGCGGAAGCTTAAAACTTCAAGATAGTAGCGAAGTTGCAAAAAGACCTTTAGATTGTTTGCTTTATCATGTGGTTACAGATAACACTAAGTATCAAACACATTTTGAAATTTTAGATGCAGCAAGAAAAGTTGGGTTTAAAGTACCTAACGAAATTCAGTTATGCAAAACAATTGATGCCGTTTTTGAATATGTTAAACTTTGGGATAAAAAACGAAGTGAATTACCTTATGAAATAGATGGTATTGTTATAAAAGTAAACTCTTTACATTACCAAAACGAAATAGGTTTTACCGCAAAATCGCCACGTTGGGCAATTGCCTACAAATTTAAAGCAGAGCAAGTTTCAACAATTTTACAAAGTATAACCTATCAAGTTGGTAGAACAGGCGCAATTACACCTGTCGCAAATTTAGAACCTGTAGAGTTAGCAGGAACTATTGTAAAACGTGCATCACTACATAATGCCGACCAAATAGAAAAATTTGATATTAGAATTAACGATACTGTTTTTGTTGAAAAAGGCGGTGAAATTATCCCAAAAATTGTAGGTGTTGATTTAGAAAAACGACATACAGATGCACAGCCAATAAAATACGCAAGTCATTGCCCAGATTGCAATTCTAAGTTGCAACGAAAAGAAGGCGATGCTAAGCATTATTGTATTAATGAAAACGGTTGTAAAACTCAAATAATTGGTAAAATACAACATTTTATTAGTAGAAATACCATGAATATTGATGGTATTGGTAATGAAACTGTCGAACTGTTATACGATAATAATTTAATAAAAAATTATGCCGATTTGTACGATTTGGAATTGGAGCAAATTTTACCATTAGAAAGAATGGCACAGAAATCTGCTGAAAACATAATAAAAGGTGTTGAAAATTCAAAGCAAATTCCCTTTGAAAAAGTACTTTTTGCAATCGGTATTCGTTTTTGTGGCGCTACTGTTTCAAAAAAATTAGCCAAACACTTTAAAAATATTGACAATTTAATAAAAGCAGATTTTGAAACACTAAAAAATGTAGATGAAATAGGAGAGCGAATTGCTGAAAGTGTCGTGTCTTTTTTTAAAAATCAAACTAATATGGAACTTATAAACCGTTTGAAAAATAACGGTTTACAATTCGAAATTATTGAAAACAACACTGCGGTTTCAACTAAATTAGAAGGTTTTAAATTTGTAGTTTCTGGTGTGTTTTCAAAATTTAGTCGAAATGATTTAAAAAAATCAATTGAAGATAATGGTGGAAAAAACGTTAGCTCACTTTCTAAAAAAACAGATTACCTAATTGCTGGTGATAAAATGGGACCAGCAAAAAAAGAAAAAGCAGAAAAATTAGAAATAAAAATTATCACCGAAGAGCAATTTATTGAAATGATTAGTTAATAAGTCGATACTATTTGATTAGTAATTTTGTTTTAGTTACAGAAAATTCATTTTTAAAAACTATTAAATACATATTTGGTTGTAGATTTATTTCAATTTTATTAATTCCTTTTATTATATTAATATTGCTGTAAATTAGGCTGCCAAGCACATCATAAATAGATATCTCACCACTAAATTTAGTTTTTATATTAAAACTTTCGAATGAAGGATTAGGATATATTTCAAAATTATTAAGAATATTGCTTTCCGATATATTTAATGACGTATTGTTTATATGAATAGATAATTCTTGTGACCAAACAATATCATATTTTCCATTATTTGTAAAATCGTCTGCGTACACCTGTTCTGTTCTAGGAATTGTACCTGTATAAATTATATTTTCGCTACCAAAATTAGTATTTAAATTTTCATACCATACAACTTTACCTGTTTGTGGAAAAGTAGTAAAAATATCAATATCTCCATCGTGGTCAAAATCCCTACTAATAGCAGATCGGCATTGAGTAATATTAGTTTGAAATATTTGTGATAGCGAAAACATTCCGTTACCATTGTTTTCATACCATCTTAAATCAGATAAATTATTTCCGCTAATAAGTAAATCATTATCACCATCATTGTCAAAATCATTCATTTCAACTAAAAAAACAAGACCTGCATTAATAATAGAATTTGTTCTTATATTATCATAATTAAAAACTCCATTCGTGTTTTTATAAACAATTGTTTTTGTTGCTCCTACAATTACATCAATAAAATTATCATTATCTATATCGCTTAAAGTTAGGTCGTAATATTCAAGTGTAATGCCAGGGTCGACTATCGTTTTACTAAAATTACCATTACCATCATTGTAATAAATATTTAATTGAGCGTCAGAAACCGCTACGATATCTATATCGTTGTCATTATCAACATCGGCAGTTTTAATTTTGAAAATTTTATTAAATGTATTGGTGTGATTGTCTATAATAATTGCATTAAAATTATTTGTTGAATTATTCATAAAAATATATAAAGGGTCAACAACATTAGCAAGTGTAAATGATGCGGAAACAATATCTAACCAGCCATCATTATTAAAATCGGCAACAGCAACAGTTTGTGGGTCATTTATGTTTGACATAATTGTTTGCTGGCTGGCAAATGTTCCGTCACCTTGATTTAAATAGTAACTTATTTTGTCATAATTATACTTTTGAGAAATGATAATGTCTGCAAAGCCATCATTATTAATATCGCCTGATGTAATTGCTGTAATACCAATAAAACTATTTTCTAATACAGTTCTATTTTCAAATTGAGCGAATGTTTGATTGGTTATAAATATAAATAATAGTATTGATACAATATTTTTCATAGTAAATTAAATTTTACATTAAGTTAAATTTTACAGATTAAAGAAGTCTAATTTTTTTAATTAAATCAGTCTTTAAATAAGCATTAAGCATATTAATTATCTCATCTTTTTTGTAGCTGTGTTCTTCTCTAATAACCGATGATTTATAATAAACAGTCAGTTTGTTTTTTATAAGTTTAATATCTTGTGTATACAACCAAACGCCTTCGCCCATAACTTTTCGCCACGCATCACTAACATGTAACTGATTAACACCTTGCTCTAATTTGTTTTTTTGAAGCACTTTTTGCATTAAATCTTTTATGGTAGTAAATTGATATTTGGTTTTATCGTCTTTCAATTTTTTGCTTGTTTATATTAATTAATCAAAGTTACGCTATTTTTTAATTTACAGAGGAAACATTTTGTAGCTTTGATTGGTTTGTTTTATAATTTCTTCGGTTCTTTTTGCGTTTGTATCCGAAATAAATAATTGTCCAAAATTCTTATCGTTTACCAATTGCAATAATTGTGTAACTCTACTTTGGTCTAATTTGTCAAAAATATCATCTAATAATAGTAAAGGTTTAATGTTAGATTGCTTTTGAATGAAATCAAATTGTGCTAATTTCAAAGCAATTAAAAAGGATTTTTGTTGTCCTTGTGACCCGTATTTTTTTATTGGATAATTGGCTATATTAAATGTTAAATCATCTTTATGAATACCAACCGATGTATATTGTAATAGCTTGTCTCTATTGATATTATTACTTAATAATTGTAGTAAATTCGTGTCAAATAATTGTGATTTATATATTAAATTCACTTCCTCATTGCCATTTGACAAATGCTTATAACGTTTTTTAAATATCGGAATAAATTCTTTTAAGAAACTCTTTCGTTTTTCGTGTATTTTTTCGCCTAAAGCGGATAATTGTTCGTTGTAAACTTCAATATTTAAAGCGTCATAAGTCCTGTTTGCAGCAAAATATTTTAGCAACGAATTACGTTGAGATAAAATTCTGTTATAATTTATGAGTAAGTGTAAATAATCATTATCCGATTGAGAAATAACACCATCAACAAATTTTCGTCTTGTACTGCTACCTTCTGCAATTAAATTATTATCAATTGGCGAAATTATTACTAAAGGTATCGAACCAATATGTTCGGTTAGTTTTTCGTATTCTTTTCCGTTTCGCTTAATAATCTTCTTTGCTCCTTTTTTTAAGCTGCAATTAATAATATCAATTCTTTCCTCTTTTTTATATGTGCCATCAATTACAAAAAAATCAGTTTGATGCTTAATGTGCTGAGAAACAACGCTATTAAAATATCCTTTTGTAAAAGATAAAAAATAAATAGCTTCTAAAATATTGGTTTTACCAACGCCATTATTACCAACAAAACAGTTGATTTTTGGGTCAAATTCAAATTTTGAGGCTTCAAAATTTTTATAATTAATAAGGCTTAACTTCTGTAGAAACATATTGAGTACAAAAAAACAAAAAATACATCAATTTATTGGTGTTGTTTTAGATAAAAATTATATTTTTGCAAACTGTTCAGCTAAACTGAATTTTTTTTAAATTACAAAATAATTAAAAATGGCAACATATAAAAAAAGAGGTAGTAAAATAAGAACTTCAAAAACTAAAAATGATAATTCGTTTATAGATGAGGTTGAATTTGATGGTGAGTCTACTACACAAGAAGTTTTTGATAGTTTAGACGAAACTGCATCAAGATCTGAAAAATGGTTAGAAGAAAATGCAAAAATGGTTTATACGGTATTGGGAGTTTTCTTAATTGGTATGTTAGCTTTTTTAGCCTTTAACAAATTTGTTAAAGAGCCTAAAGAAATTAAAGCGGCAAATTATTTAGCCTATTCTAAATCTATTTTCAAAAAAGCAGAAACGGCAAAAAAAGATATGGATTCGTTATATAACGTTGCATTGAATGGAGCCGACAATAAATACGGTTTATTAGAGGTTGCAAATAAATTTTCTGGCACAAAAGCAGGTAATATTGCTAACTACATGGCTGGAATGGCATTTTTAAAAACTAACGAATACGATAAAGCAATTGAGCATTTAAATAAATTTTCGTCTGAAGACGAAATTTTAGAACCAATGGCTAAAGCAAAAATAGGTGATGCCTTTGCTGACATCAACCAGTTAGAAGATGCTTTTAACTACTACAAACAAGCGGCTACAATACGTAATAATAAATTTACAACACCAATGTATTTATTTAAAGCTGCAAATACTGCTTTAGAAATAAATAAATTTGATGAAGCTTTAGTTATGTTTCAAAAAATTAAAAATGATTTTTCAGATTCAGATGAAGCTAAACAAATTGATATGTTTATTAAAAGAGCAAAATACGCTTCTAAATAAACTATATTGTTAACTATATAAAAAGGCAGTGATTTAATCACTGCCTTTTTTAGTTTTAAAGTTTAAAAAAAACGTCAATTTAGAATCAGATATAAAAGTTATCATATTTACTTGTGAATGCAAAATAATTAATCTAACTTTATAACAGGTTTATATCACGACAATATCACTTTGGCGAAACTGCGAATATAAAATCGTTGATAAAGTTTATCGTCAATACAGGTATTTTATGCAAAAAAATAAATTTTTTTATTGATTTTTTTTGATAATTCCCAACTTTTATAACTGACCCACTTTTTATTGGATTATTTTATAGGTCACAATATGGTATAAAAATGTATTCACGATAATTTTATACTTTCTTGTTTATTTATTTTTCTTAGTACCTCTATACATTTCGTATTTAACAAATCTACATTCTAAATTACCATTATACAATTGTATTTTTTTAGACGTTCTAAGTCCAACTTTTTTTAATCCATTTTGAAAATCTGATGTAATTAACCATGCATCAACACCCGAATAGCTTTGTTTTAAAGTATCTCCAATTTTTCCATAAAAAACAGGTATGTCAACCTCTAAGCGTTCTCCGTATGGTGGATTAAATAAAACCATTGTTTTTTCGCCTTCAAACGGATGTGTACTCTGAAAAAAATCTTGTCTTTCTACGGTAATAAATTCTGCTAAATCAGCATTTTGTGCATTATCTTGAGCTTTTCGTACTGCACTTGGCGCTTTGTCGTAGCCTAATATTTTAGATTGTGTATCTCTAATTTTGCTTATTAATGAATCTTGAATTTTAGTAAATAATTCTTCGTCAAAATCATTCCACTTTTCAAAAGCAAACTCTTTTCTGTTTAAATTTGGAGGAAAATTAACTGCAATCATAGCAGCTTCAATTAATATGGTACCACTACCACACATTGGATCTACCAAATTTTGAGTACCATCATAACCAGAAAGTAATACCAAACCTGCTGCTAAAACTTCGTTTATAGGTGCAATATTTGTTCTATCTCGATAACCTCTTTTATGTAACGAATCGCCAGAAGTATCAAAAGATAATGTACAAGTATTATTATGTATATGTATGTTAATGTATAAATCTGGATGTTTTAAATCGATACTTGGTCTTGCATCATAACGATCTCTAAAATAATCAACTATGGCATCTTTTGTTTTTAAAGACACGTAATGCGAATGCGTAAAATTAGCCGAACTAATTGTTGAGTTTACGGCAAATGTTTTGTCGGTAAATAAAAATTCTTCCCAATGAATTTTCTGAATTTGTTTATACAAATCGTGCTCATCTCTAACAGGAAAACTTTTGAAAGGTTTTAATATTCTAATTGCTGTACGCAAAGCCATGTTGGCTTTGTACATAAAACCCTTATCGCCTTCAAAAGTAACGTTACGAACGCCTTCTTTTACTCTTATTGCGCCTAAATTACGTAATTCTCTTGCTAAAATTGGCTCTAAACCATGTTGCGTTTTCGCTAACATTTTAAAATTTTCCATACTGCAAAGCTAATGCTTTTTTAAGGAGTTTTACACTTCTTCTAAAATTGATT
>Ga0256840_1004381_pt1 | contig 10626 bp, 11 predicted proteins | sample 355202metaG_FD_185969 | JGI IMG/M metagenome (GOLD analysis project Ga0256840, IMG submission 185969) | Hydrothermal vent microbial communities from Mid Atlantic Ridge, Atlantic Ocean - 355-202 | ecosystem: Environmental > Aquatic > Marine > Hydrothermal vents | place: Atlantic Ocean: Mid...
AGTGGCAAGAAAGTTTCGGAACCCATCCTTTAGGGTGGGCTGAGAGTGGCAGTAAAATTTAAATAACAAAAAAAAGGAATACAATGGCATCAGATATGAATGACTATTTTAACAAGAAAAAAAGTGAAGGCGGAGGGTTTAATAACTCAAACTCAGGTGGAGGAAATACTCCAAAAGGACCTCAAATGCCAAATTTAAATTTTAATTTTGGCGGAGGAAAAGCAGCATTGACATACTTCTTAATTGCTATTGTTGTTATGCTTGTGTTGGCAAAACCTTTTGTAGTGATTCAAGAAGGGGAACGCGGTATTTTAAGTACAAACGGTAGATATCAAGACCAAGCGCTGCTTCCTGGGTTGCATTTTATCGTTCCTGTGATTCAAAAAGTATATACGGTTGATACTAAAGTTCGTATCATTAATTATGCTTCACACATAGGGAGTGCTACAAGTAAAACATCAGGTATAGTTGCTAAGCGAGCCGTGACAGTTCTTGATAAACGGGGTTTACCTGTTTCTATAGAACTAACCGTTCAGTACAGACTCAATGCACAATTCGCGGCACAAACAATCTCTAACTGGGGTTTTTCTTGGGAAGATAAAATTATAAACCCTGTTGTTCGTGATGTTGTGCGTAATGTCGTCGGGAAATATGATGCAGAATCTCTGCCTATGAAAAGAGATAGTATAGCAACAGAGATTGAAGCGGGGATTAGAAAAAGTATAGCTAGCCTTAAAAATTCTCCGGCTATTTTACAATCAGTACAATTGCGTGATATTATACTGCCTACAAAAGTAAAAGATCAAATAGAGCGTGTTCAAATAGCCAAACAAGAAGTTCAAAAAGCAGAGCAAGAAGTACAACGAGCTAAACAAGAAGCTTTCAAAAAAGCAGCACAAGCGCAAGGTGTAGCAGATCAGGCAAGAATTGAAGCAAAAGGAATTGCAGATGCGATTACCATTAATGCTAACGCTCAAGCAAAAGCAAACCTCTTGATTTCAAAATCATTAACGACTAAGTTAATTCAATTAAAACAAATTCAAATTCAAGGTAAATTTAATGATGCACTTAAAGTAAACAGAGATGCTAAAATATTCTTAACACCTGGTGGTTCTACCCCAAATATTTGGGTAGATACCAAAGATGTCAAACGAAGAACAACGGCAAAATAAATATGCAAGCAATACTAAATAGAGTTGATTGGCAAAAACAAGAGCTTCTTCCTGTCATTGTTCAAGATAATGTGACAAATGAAGTTCTTATGATGGCGTATATGAATAAAGAGGCATTAGAACTTTCTCTCAAAACAAAGCTTGCACACTACTTTTCTAGAAGTAAACAACGCATTTGGAAAAAAGGTGAAAGTAGTGGACATATTCAAGAAATTAACTCTTTTTTTATTGACTGTGATAATGATACACTATTGATAAAAGTCAATCAACATGGAGTGGCTTGTCATACCGGTAGAAAATCATGTTTTTTTACAGAGTTGCAAAGTGGTGACATTACTTCTGAAGTTGAAGTGAATACCGAAGAAGCATACGGCGTTATAGATACACTCTACCATACTATTCAAGAGCGTAAAAATGCAGACCCTAAAACATCATGGACGGCAAAACTCTTAAGTAAGGGTGAAAATACAATTTTGAAAAAAGTTGTTGAAGAAGCAGGGGAATACTGTTTTGCACATAAAGATAATGATGAGAATGAGATGATATATGAGGCAGCGGATTTAACCTACCATATGCTTGTTGCACTTGCATCTAAAAACATATCACCTGATAGAATTAAGCAAGAGCTCGCTCGTAGATTTGACATGAGTGGTATTTCTGAAAAAAATTCTAGAAAAGATTAAAGCATTAGCATATGAAAGAGAAGTTATTAACATTTATTGATGGTTTAATTGCGTATGATTATATACTTTTTGGGGCATCATTTTTGTTGTTTATACTTTTCATTATTCTTGCTTTATTGTTTAGAAAAAAGTTAATTATAGCACTTTTTTTCATTCTGCTAGGCTTTGCAACACTCATACTGGGTCCTACCCTTGGGTACATACAAATGCACAAATATATTTTTAAAAATACTACGAAACTCCTGAGTCAAAAAAGATTACATTTTGTGCAGCTTGTTATTGTTAAAGGGACACTCACCAATGAGTCTAAATTGGATTTTAAAAAGTGCATTATTACCGCAAATGCCTATAAAGTAACAAAAAATAAATATAAAAATTATTTGTATAAATTAAAGCCATTTCAAAAGATGTCGATTATAAAACAGAATATACAAAAAGGTGAGACACAAGCATTTCAAATTATTATAGAACCGTTCACTTATAAAAAAGATTATAACATATCATTGGAGGCTAGCTGTAAATGACATTATTTAACTATTGGCATTATATTATACTGAGTCTGATTTTTTTAGCAATGATTGTAGGCATTGTCAAGGCGATGCAACATGCAAATAAAAAACTTGCCTATTCTATGGTGTTTTCTATCATTTTGATTTCTGTTTTTATGGCTATTTTTTCTGTCATAATTGTAGATAAATATACGAAAAAAGTACAAATTATTAAATTACACAATAAAAGACTATTAAGCACAGAAGAAATCAGCTACTACGGTATTGTAAGAAATGTAGGAAAATTTCCTATAGGCAAAGTAACTATTGAAATAAAATTAGTCAACAGGGGACATGCAACTGGAAATGTGAAAGGTGGAAATTTCTATAAGCCAAGTGGCTTTTTAGAATTTTTTACCGGAGGTTTTGGAATGTTGTCGCATAAGCCACAAACGGTAACTAAGACTTTTGTCATAGCAAGAGATCTTAAGGCAAAAGAATCACAAAGTTTTCGTGTATACTTTAAATACCCTCCATATTTTAGAAGTACCGCAGACTTTGTAGAAGCATACGGACACTAAATATTTAGTACTTTAAACCAACTTGTTTTAATGCTGCATTAATATTTTTAATTTGTTTATTTTTGTCTCTGCACCATTGAGGTGCTAAAAGAGAGTCATCGTCTATGCCGGCAGTGACTCTTTGAACACTAACATTTTTTGGTTTTATAAGTATAGACTTGACTAAAACTTCTAGGTACTCCTGCTCGTTTATGGGCGTAAATTCTCCACGCGCGTATTCATTTGCTAAAGCAGTCTTTTTTACAACATACAGTGGGTGATATTTTACAGAGTCTATACCCCATGAATAAGCTGCCTTAGAAGTTTCAAGCATCATTGCTTGTGTTTCACCAGGCAAACCAAAGATAAGATGTCCACATACATGTAAACCGGCATTTTTAGATTTTAGTATCCACTCTTTTACATTAGCACTGTCATGTCCGCGATTGATTTTTTCTAAGGTTTCATCATATACGGATTGAATTCCAAACTCTACCCAAATCTCTTTTTCTTTGGCAAGTTTTGAGAGGTAATCTAATGTTTCTTGTGTGATACTGTCTGAACGGGTACCGATGCTAAGACCTAGAACATTAGGAAATGAAAGTGCTTTGTCGTACAAAGCTTTGAGCGTTTCAAAAGGAGCATAGGTATTGGTAAAAGACTGAAAATAAACAAGAAATTTCTGGGCACCGTACTCTTTAGTTTGACGCTTTGAAATAGCATCAAATTGTACTTCAAGTTGCTTGAGTTGTTTGTCTAAATATGGATTTTCTTTTGAGTTTAGATTAAGGTGAAAGCTTTTGAGTTCTTGAACTTCATCTGTGCTTGCAGAAAAAGAGTCATTTTCGCAAAAAGTACAACCGCCTCGTGCTACTGTCCCATCAATGTTAGGACAGGTGAAGCCGGAAATATTTATGCCGACTTTATAAACTTTTACGCCAAATTTATTTTTTAAATAAGTACCATATGTATATATTTGTTCCATTAAACGATATATTTTCCCGTAAAACAGGCAGTACAATAGCTGTCATCTGTTGCATTAACACTTCTTAAAAGTGATGCTTCATCGAGGTATGCTAAAGAATCAGCTTCTATATAATCACAAATTTCTTGTATACCCATATTTGCAGCGATAAGATGCTCTTTATCAGGTGTATCCACCCCATAAAAGCACGGGTCAGTTGTCGGAGGAGATGAAACACGCATATGTACTTCTTTTGCGCCTGCTTCTTTTAACATTCTAATAATTCTTCGTGAAGTCGTTCCACGAACTATGGAATCATCAATGACAATGACTTTTTTGCCTTTGATAATCTCTGTCATAGGTGAAAGTTTCATTTTGACTTTTAAGTCACGCATCTCTTGTGTGGGTTCTATAAAAGTACGGCCAATGTAGTGATTTCGCATAATTCCCATCTCATACGGTATACCACTTTCTTGTGCATAACCAATTGCCGCAGGCACACCACCATCAGGAACAGGAACGACTAAATCAGCTTCAATAGGTTGCATTTTTGCTAACTCTTTTCCCATGTTTTTTCTTACTTCATAAACCGATTGTCCAAAAATTGATGAATCAGGACGAGAAAAATAGACATATTCAAAAATACAATGTTTTGGTGTCGCTTCGTAAATTTTAATACTTTGCGGTGCTTTGCCGTCTTCAAATATCAGAAGTTCTCCTGGTTCGACATCGCGTATAAAGGTAGCTCCGACTAAATCAAAAGCACAAGTTTCACTAGCAACGATATAACCACCATTTGGTAAGCGTCCAAGACTTAAAGGACGAAAGCCAAAACGGTCACGCATAGCAAACATTTTTGTTCTGCTTAAAAAGACAAGAGAAAAAGCACCCTCAATTTTTTGCACAGCATCTATAATTCTGTCAAGCAGTTTATCTTGTTCACTTTTTGCTATAAGATGAATAAGATTTTCAGTATCCATAAATGTTTGAAAAATAGCACCGCGTTTTATGAGTCTGTCTCTTACCTCTTGGGCATTGGTAAAATTTCCATTATGAACAATCGCCATTTCACCTAAATCATAGCGTGCAAATACCGGTTGTGCATCGAGTATTGAATCATTTCCTGCCGTAGAGTAGCGAGTATGACCTATGGCACTTGAACCGCTTAAAGTAGAGAGCTTGTTTTCATTAAAGACACTCATAACAAGTCCGCGGTCTTTGATGGTATGGAGCTTTTCTCCATCTGAAGAGCTGATTCCAGCCGCCTCTTGCCCACGATGTTGCAGAGAGTGAAGAGAAAAATAGGCTAACTTTGAAGCCTCTTTATGACCAAAAATTCCAACAACAGCACACTTTTCATTCATATTTTCGCGCAAATTTCTTCCTTAGCAAAGAGTAATAAATTAATAATGCAATTATACTCAAAATATCTATAAATATTCTCAAAGCTATCTTAATTAATAGATATATTTTATTTTCTAAGTGGAACTATTATTGCTATTATATTAAAAAATTCCAAAAGGGTAGACGCATGGAAATTGTTTTACGCAATAATCTCATTCTTATCACAACCGGGTTTAAAGTTTTAAATACAAGTTGGATGAGAGAGTTTTTGAATCATCACTCACGAGGGATGCTTTTTTTACCCCAAGCAGTGCTTGTATTTCAAAACAAATCACTGACACGGGTAAGAGAAAATTTTATAAAAGAGTTAAGTCAATATCATGCAAAAACACATGATTTTAACAATGAATTCTTTTTGCGTTCGATGTTAAAGTTTGGAAATCAGCCTATTAAAATTGAGCTTGATAAGCTTGAAGAACCAGAAAACATTCAAGTTCATTTGTATGCTTATGATAAAAATACAGTCCTTATATCTTTAGATAGTCCAAATTCTTGGGTATTGAATTATATGCGTTCACAATTAGAAGTGTATGTAGAGAGAGGAACGGATGTTTCTTTGGTTATTGATGTAAGTGATTTTAAAGCTAAAGCACGACTGGAACGGGCGCTGAACAAGCGTCATATCTTGCATTATCAAATTCAATATACTTATGACAATCATTTTATGTCTACGCTTTACTCTGATTTTGCAAATTTCTCTTTTGGTGATTTAGCAAAAACTTCTTTAGACGAAGAAAAAAAATACTTTTATACGATTTTGGAATGTCCAATCGGTGCCTCTCAGGATGCTTTGAAAAAAAGTTATAAAAAATTGACAAAAGTCTACCATCCAGACAAAATCTTCCATGAAAGCCCTTATTTAATAGAACATTACACCCAAAAGTTTCAGTTACTGCAAGAAGCCTATCAGGCACTGCGTATCGTCAGTTGAGTGCGCGTTTTTTGAGAAGTATCTGAAAGTCTTCACTGCTGTAAAGTGCCAAGCCTGCACCGCTGAGTTGGGTGAGTTCTTTGGAAAATCCTCGTTTTGAGAACAAAACGATTTGTGTTGGTTCAATGCCAAGTTTTTGACATTTGTCCCGTAATTTATGAAGCTCTTTTTTGTTGATGATGTGATTTGTCCATTTGCATTCTCCGACATAAATACGACCGTTTTGTGTGATGGTGAGTATATCTATTTCTATTTTTGCATCCCAGTAACTGCCACTGCTGCGTATATTTGCATCACGAAGATGATAGTTTAGCAAAACTTCTGAGAGTTCTTCATACACCAGACTGGTATAGCTGTTGTGACGCAACTCAAAATCTTTTAAAAATGCAGCATACTCTTGTGCCTCAATTTCTTTAATATGGGGGACGACAAAGTAGAACCAAAATCGTATAAATGGGTGAGTAAAAAGAACTTTATGTGAGATACGATGGCGAGCTTCTTCTCGTTTGAGTTTTGTGTTTGGATATTTGTCTCTTGGATGTTCTTCTCGGGAGTATTCGAGCTGAATAAGTCCTTTTTCCTGTAGGTAATTGAGTGCCGCTCCGCCATTAGCGTTGTTGAGTCCTGCTTTGTTAAAAGCAGAAAATATACGCCTGTCTCCTACTGCAAGGGCTTTGAGCAGTTTGCGGTGCAGGGTATTGTTGAGCGTAAGCGCTCTCATTTGCCTATCTATCGCTTCAAAATTGTCCAATACAAGCAGTTGGAGTAGTTCTGCAATAGGTTTTGTCGTATTAATTTCCCAGTCAAGCCCACCAAATACCGAGAAGTAAGAGATTTGTGTCTCCATATCATCAGGATAGTTTTTGAAGTAAAAAGAGCGAAACTGCTCAAGAAGTTTTGTATTTATCATAAGATAATTGTAACATATAATTGATATTTTTGTAATTTATGCTTGATTTTAAATAAGTTTTGCTAATATATTAATATTAATTAAAGTGAAGGTTTACATATTTGAATTTTTTATTTACAAATCAAAAGCCTTTTTATAATTCCATACTTTTCAAATGGAGTATTTATCTTTTTGCTGCATTCTTTTATGCTTATTTTGTAGGTTTAAGCGCTACAGATGATGGACTCAGGCATATTGCATTTGCAGCACATGAGAATATTATGCATTCTTGGGGGCAAGTATTTCCGCATTCCCTTTTTTTTACAAATTATGACCCATGGTTTGTTTGGGATAAATTCATTGCTTTTTTTCTACTTATCTTTCCTTATAATAGTGTGCATATAGTAATAAATATTACAGTGCTTTTTATACTTTTCTTGTTATTAGATGCACTTTTATTAAAATATTCCTCTTTTAAAAGACAACCGATGTTGATTTTGCTTATTCTTGCAATAGTCTCAAATAGTTTACATTCCTATATTAATATTCGTCCTGATCTGCTCTCCGGTCTTTTTTTAATGAGTGTTCTGCTCTTAAATAAGCGTTTATTTTTACTTTTCCTTTTAACAGTGTGTTACTCTAGCAGTTACTACTTATTTTTTCTATATACTGGTTCATTAGGGATTGTGTTTCTTATTCTTCGAGAGTATAAAACTGTAGGAACACTTTTTATAGCTTCTTTACTTGGGTTAAGTTGGCATCTTTATTATGGTGGAGCAGAATTTATTCAAACGATTACTTATTTACTTACAGACCAAACGCTTAGAGATGGTTTATCAGTCGGTGAGGGGAGTTCACTTTTTAGTTTTTTAAAAATTTTCAATTATTATGTTTTAGTGTTATTAGCATGGAGTATTTCTTCTGTCATTGTATACTTTAAATATGATTATTTTAAAAAACAGCATATAGCACTTCTCCTACTTATTATGTCTCCTTTATGGTTGGCACAAGTCCGATACTATTATCTTTTAAGACCATTGTTCTTTCTTTACTTGGCTATAGAAAGCAGGGTTATACTCCAATCCATCTTATCACGAAAAATACAATATTTTTACTATAAAATTATACATATTATTAAGTTAGTCCAATATAAAACAGTTTTTATAATTCCAGCACTTTTATATACATCTTTTATGTTTGGATTTTTTTTAAGAGACTTAGACCATACAAAAACATTAGTTCAAAAAGATTTTTTCACAAATAGTAAATTTAACAATCAAACTATCCTTATAAACGCACTTTCTTCAGATATTTATTATGCACTCTATCTCAATCCAACAATAAAATTTGTACCAAGCTGTAGCATAGGCTGGTTTGAAAAAAATGATAAAATGAAAAATATATATATTAAAATGATGAAACCAAAAGGTATAAATGAAGTACAACTAAGTGAACTGATGAACTTTGTAAATGCCAAATATTATTTTCATTTACTTCGAAACGAACAGCAGATTTTATCTTTTAAAAAATTAAAAGCTTTGCGTATTGTTCCATTATTAATTATAGACAATAAAATATTATTTCAAAGAGAGAGTAAGTAAATGAATCAAAAAATAGCTGTTTTAATTCCCTGTTACAATGAAGCGCTAACTATTGCACATGTAATTAAAAAGTTTCAACATGTTCTTCCGCAGAGTAAAATATATGTGTATGACAATAATTCTACTGATGACACAATAACTGTAGCGACACAAGCCGGAGCTATAGTTAGAAGCGTCGTGAAAAGAGGAAAAGGAAATGTAGTTCGTGCTATGTTTATGGAAATATCTGCGGATATATATATTATGATTGATGGTGACGATACATATCCTGTTGAAGATGTTAACAAACTTATACAACCAATCGTTGAAGGTAAAGCTGACATGAGCATAGGCGATCGCCATTCAAATGGTAGCTATAAAGAACAGAACTCTCGTAATTTTCATAACTTTGGTAACAATCTTGTAAAAAATCTTATCAATAAACTCTATCAAGAAAATCTCAAAGATATTATGAGTGGCTATCGTGGTTTCAATAATGATTTTGTAAAGCATTTTCCAATTCACAGCAAGGGATTTGAAATAGAAACCGAAATGAGTATGCATGCTCTTGACAAAGGATTTAAAATAGTAGAAGTGCCTATAGGCTATAGTGACCGCGTTGAAGGAAGTGTATCAAAGCTCAATACATACAGTGACGGTCTGAAAATTCTTCGAACTATTTTTCGACTTTTTAAAGATTATAAACCATTGGCATTTTTTACCTCTTTTGCTACGCTCTTTTTTATGCTTTCTCTTGCCGTTGGGGTACCTGTAATTATAGAATTTATAAGAACGGCATACATAACACTAGTTCCCTCTGCAATCCTAGCTGTTGGACTGATGCTGATTTCTATTATGTCTTTGTTTATTGGCTTTTTGTTAGATACGATAGTTCGTCAACATCGAGAAGATTTTGAGCTATTACGCTTGAGTAAAAAATAATATAATTTCCTTTTTTTGTATAGATGTAATTATTGTCTAAATATTTTTTTATATTTTTGTCTTCATTGCTTAGATATGTATAATAATCAAATCCATTTTTAAATGATGGAAATATTATAAAATCAGGTACATATCTTATAAAATCTTTTTCTATAGAAGTATTCATATATTTTGTCAAAAATTTATTTTTAGTTTGAAAAATAGTTGGTAACATCCACAAAGCATTAAACCTAGAAGACCAAATTTGTTGATGAACTAATAAAGGTTCTCCCATAGCCATATCGGTAGAAAAAATAATTATTTTGCTCTTTGGCTTTAAGTTATGTAATATAGTTTGCAATTGAGGATAAGTTGGTTTATATAGATTATGCATTAAAATCATTACAATCATTGGGATAAAGACAAATATAAATATCCATCGCTTTTTATCTGTATATATAATTGTAGTATAGACAAGTGCGAAGATTGTAAATATAAAAAATGGAAGTAAATGGTAATGCCATCCTTTTTGTTGATAAAAATACAAAATAATACTTGCCAAGAGAATTCCTAAAAGAATTGCTAAGTCTAAAAATCGTTTTTTTAAAAAAACAAAAATAATATAAACAAAAACCAGTAAACCTAAATAAATATCTAAATGAAAAAAAAGCAGTTGAAGAAAACTTTTGTTAAAAAAATATATATAAGATTCTATCAATACAGGAAGTAAATTTGTTATGTATTGATTAAAAAAAGTGAAAATTATAGCTAAATATAAAAATGCAGATAAGGTAATAATTGTAGTCTCTAATCTAAATAATTTAGTAATCTTTTTGTGATATGAAAGATATATGAGTTCTATAAAAATAAAGAGTAAGAAAAAATACGGCTTTAAATTAAATCCAAATATCGGTAGATGTCAGGCTAGTTGTCCAAAAAAGGTATCCCCAAATACCTAACATTTGTAACTAAATTATCTCCACTGATAGTGTAGCATTCTTCTCCTTTTTCTTTACTTTGCCAGGATTTAAATG
>Ga0256840_1004382_pt1 | contig 10624 bp, 8 predicted proteins | sample 355202metaG_FD_185969 | JGI IMG/M metagenome (GOLD analysis project Ga0256840, IMG submission 185969) | Hydrothermal vent microbial communities from Mid Atlantic Ridge, Atlantic Ocean - 355-202 | ecosystem: Environmental > Aquatic > Marine > Hydrothermal vents | place: Atlantic Ocean: Mid...
GCCAATACATTTTTACGCATGGCTCTAACAGATTCTCTAGCAATTATTTTTGAGCCAATGGAGGCTTGAATGGCTATTTCAAACATTTGTCTTGGAATAAGTTCCCGTAACTTCTCGCATAACCTTTTCCCCCAATCATAAGCTTTGTCTCTATGCACAATTGCCGAAAGGGCATCTACCTTATCTCCATTCAGCATAATGTCAAGCTTAATCATATTTGACTGCCTGAAGCCTATCAACTCATAATCCAAAGAAGCATAACCTCTTGATATAGTTTTTAACTTGTCAAAAAAGTCAAAAACAATTTCTGATAATGGTAGTTCAAAAGTAAGTTCTACTCTATTGGTGGTTAAATACACCTGATTTTTGATGACGCCGCGCTTGTCCATGCAAAGTGCAATGACACCGCCGATATAGTCATCTTTCGTGATGATTTGTGCCCTAATAAAAGGTTCTTCTACATGCGAAATGGTATTGGGTTCTGGTAATTCTGATGGTGCATTGACTATGAGGATACTTCCATCTGTTTGTATGGCATGAAACTCAACCGAAGGCACAGTGGTGATGACCGTCATGCCAAATTCACGTTCCAAACGTTCTTGAACAATTTCCATGTGAAGCATTCCCAGAAAACCACACCTAAACCCAAAGCCCAATGCCATGGATGTTTCTGGTTCCCAGACAAGTGAGGCATCGTTGAGTTGTAGCTTTTCCATGGACGCTCGCAACTCTTCAAATTCACTTGTCTCAACGGGATATATACCTGCAAAAACCATTGGTTTTACATCTTCAAAACCCTTGACAGACTCGCAAGGTCTGTCAACATGTGTTATGGTATCACCAACCTTGACTTCTTTTGCTACTTTAATTCCTGATATAAGATACCCGACATTTCCAGTTCCTATCTCCGCTTTTTCCTCCTGATTTAATCTCAGTATACCTATTTCATCCGCATTATAAGTTTTGTCAGTACTTAAAAACTTTACTTTGTCGCCTTTTTTTATAGTGCCATTAAATACTCTGAAGTAAACCTCAATTCCTCTGTATGAATTGAATACAGAATCAAAAATCATTGCCTGTAGTGGTGCTTCGGGATCTCCTTTTGGTGGATGTAATTTTTCTATAACTGCTTCTAGTATATTTTCAATGCCAATTCCTTCTTTGCCACTGGCGTGAATTATATCCTCTTTGTCACAGCCAATTAAATCGATGATTTCATCCGATACCTCATCAGGCATAGCACCAGGTAAATCTATTTTATTAAGGACAGGAATAATTTCTAAATCATTTTCTAATGCCAGATAAAGGTTTGAAATAGTTTGGGCTTCAATACCTTGTGAGGCATCTACAATGAGTAGGGCACCTTCGCATGCTGCAATTGATCTTGATACTTCATAAGAAAAATCAACATGTCCGGGAGTGTCAATGAGATTCAATGTGTAGTCCTCTCCTTTGTAGTGATAGTCCATTTGGATGGCGTGGCTTTTAATGGTGATTCCACGCTCACGTTCCAAATCCATGTTGTCTAGCAATTGTGCTTGCATGTCACGGTCAGTTACAGTACCAGTAAATTGTAGCAACCTATCTGCCAACGTGCTTTTCCCATGGTCAATATGGGCTATAATGCAAAAATTTCTAATTTTATCCATCTTCATAATCTAGCTGCAAAAGTAACGTTTTTTGAGTCGAACTTCTCAAAAGTTTGAAACTTTTGAGAAGTTTCAATAAAAAAAAGCGTTTGCTACCTGATGGTGAACAAACGCTTTTAAATCGTAGTTTTTTTTAGTTCTTAATTTGCAGTCAAATCAAATACCCAATTTCCAGATAGACCTCTGCCGTTAGCACTTCCATCAGCATTTAACGAAAAACTAATTTTAAGATTGGTATCAGTAACTGATGTTATGTCCATTTTAATACTGGTGCCACGTACCAGTACGTTTACATTTGTTCCGTCAAAGCTCCATGTACCACTTGGAAATACCTCGCCTCCATTGGTGGTAGCATAACTTCCACTGGCAGTCTGGTCTTTGGGAGTTCCTGTGAACGAAAGTGTAAAAGTATCAAAATTTGCTTCTGCACTACCATCTCTAGTTACTGACCCTGTTGTTGCTTTCCATGATTGTGCTTTTAGTTTATCAAGCTGCTCTTCTGCTGCTGTTTTTTCTACAGTATCATCTGGCCCACAACCAGCAAATGCAACCAAACTTAATACTATAACTGCTGACAATAAGTAATTGAATTTTTTCATTTATAATTATTTTTAATCGATAGTTTCTTAATATGTAATACTTAACTGCTGTAAATTGTCAATTTTTCTATTGCAAACCAAACTTTCTTGGTTTAAATGCCACTTAAACATTACGTACTATAGAATACATACGTTTTGTTTCATCTATTATTATGCCTGTAGCAAATTATACTACTATTTGTAAGACGAAATAGCCTCTGCAATGGTTGTCTAAGTTCTAAAGCCCTTCATAATTCCTCTATCAGAGGTTTTTACAAATTTTAGAATTTCATCCCTTTCTTTGGATGGCTTCATTTCTAACTCAATAATATCAAGTGCTTTGGTATTATTAAGACCACGCAAATAAATATTTCTATATATTTCTTGGATTTCTTGAATTTTTTCACTTGAGTAGCCCCGTCTCCTTAACCCAATCGAGTTGATACCAGCATATGTTAGCGGTTCTCTAGCTGCTTTTGTAAATGGAGGAACATCCTTTCTTACAAGTGACCCTCCTGAAACCATCACATGCGGTCCTATTTTTACAAATTGATGAATGGCACTTGCTCCTCCAATAATTGCAAAGTTATCAATGACAACATGTCCTGCTAGTTGCACTGCATTTGCTAAGATGCAATTGTCTCCCACAACACAATCATGGGCAACATGAACATATGCCATTAATAAGCAATTTTCACCAATAACGGTTGTGTGTCGGTCATGTGTACCGCGACTGATGGTGACGCATTCCCTTATTACCGAATTATCACCTATCTCAGCAGTTGTCTCTTCACCAGCATATTTTAAATCTTGTGGAATTGCCGAAACGACTGCACCAGGATAAATCTTAACATTTTTTCCAATTCTTGCCCCTTCATTAATGGTGACATTGGATCCTATCCAAGTGCCTTCTTCTATGATAACATTTTTGTCAATAGAGCTAAATGGCTCAATTACTACATTTCGAGCGATTTTAGCTTGTGGGTGAATATATGCTAATGGTTGGTTCATATGTCTCGTCTTACAATACTCGCTGTCATAGATCCTTCACATACCAATGTATCTCCTACAAAGGCCTGCCCCTTCATTTTTGCAATGCCCCTCCTTACTGGCATGGTCAGTTCACATTTCATTATCAAGGTATCACCGGGTAATACCATTTTTCTAAATTTGAATCCTTCTATACCTAGAAAATAAGTCCAATAATTCTCTGGGTCAGGCACAGTGTTTAAAACCAAAATCCCTCCAATTTGCACCATCGCTTCTACCTGTAACACACCGGGCATTACTGGGTTTCCTGGGAAATGTCCCTGAAAAAATGGCTCGTTCATGGTCACATTTTTAATGCCTCCTACGGTAGTATCGTCCAAATGAAATATTTTATCAATCAATAAAAAAGGATAGCGGTGTGGTAAAATATTTCTTATTTGATTAATATCCAACACCGGAAGTGCTTTCGGGTTATACGAAGGCACATTACTTTTTTCAGCAAGCATTGCTTTCTTTAGTTTTTTGGCAAAAGCAACATTTGCAGCGTGTCCAGGGCGAGCAGCTAAAATTTGTGCTTTCAGCGGGCGACCAACCAATGCCAAATCTCCAATTACATCCAGCAATTTATGTCTTGCAGGCTCATTTTTATACCTGAGTTCAATATTGTTAAGAATTCCTTCTTTTTTTACCTCTACTTTTTTCTTGTTAAAAAGCTTTGCTAAATGGTCTAATTCATTGTCTTCTATCACTCGGTCAACGATGACAATCGCGTTATTAAGATCACCACCTTTGATTAGATTGTTTTTTTTAAGCATCTCTAGCTCATGTAGGAAACAAAATGTTCTGCAAGAAGCAATTTCTTTAGAAAACTCCGTGATGTCATTTAATGAGGCATGTTGACTTCCGAGCACTGTCGAATTATAATCCACCATGACGGTCAGCCGATAATCATCAAGTGGCAGCGCTGCCATCTCAATGTTATTTGCTTTATCTCTGTAGAAAATTCCTTCTGGTACTTCGAAAAAATTCCTCAAAGCATTTTGCTCAACCATTCCGACAGCTTCTAGTGCTTCAACAAACATCTTAGAACTACCATCCATAATCGGAGGTTCAGGACCATCTAATTGAATCAAAACATTGTCTATTTGAAGCCCCATGAGTGCAGCAAGGGTATGTTCGACAGTGTTGATTCTAGCGCCATTGTGCTCAATGGTAGTTCCTCTTGACAAATCTACCACGTAATCGACATCAGCATCTACGATTGGCTGACCTTCTATGTCAGTTCTTTGAAACTTTATGCCATGGTCTGCCTTGGCTGGTACAAAAGTCATGTTTGCTTCTACACCAGTATGTAATCCAACACCTGAGAGCGTGACTTTTTCTTTTAATGTATGTTGTTTGGTATTTAACACTACTATTTATTATTTGTTTTCAGACTTCAAATGTAATATTTTTTCTTCAAGTTCTTTAATCCTATCTACTAACTGAGGCAAATTCCTATATATTGTATAGGCTTTTAAAAATTGCTTATGATCCATTCCTATCATACCTGCAATTGTTTTACCACCTTTTGTATTTTTTGACACGCCACTTTTAGCAGCTACTATTAGCTTGTCACCAGTAGTAATATGCCCTGCTACACCTACCTGTCCACCTAAAATGCAGTTTTTCCCTAGTTTAGCAGAGCCTGAAACACCTGTTTGCGAAGCAATGACCGTGTTTTCCCCAATTTCAACATTATGGGCGATTTGCACCAGATTATCTAGTTTTACACCTTTACGAATTATCGTGGCATTAAAGGTAGCACAATCAATCACCGTATTTCCTCCAATATCAACATTGTCTTCGATGATTACGTTGCCCATTTGTGGAATAGTTTTATAGGTGCCATCAGCTTGCGGTGCAAATCCAAATCCATCACTGCCAATGACACACCCTGAGTGAATGACGCAATTACTACCAATTTGTGTGCTGGCATAAATTTTTACTCCAGCATGAATAATGGTATTGTCGTTTATAGTAACGTCATCTCCAATATATGTATTAGGATAAATTTTTACATTAGCGCCTAATTTTACCCGATCTCCAATATAGGAGAATGCGCCTCGGTATATTCCTTCCCCGACGTCACATTTTTTCCCAATATGACTAGGTTCTTCAACCCCTGATTTTTCAAAACTTTTTCTTTTGTGGTATTCCTCGAGCAATGTTGTGAAACTGGCATAGGCATCTTCCACACGAATCAAGGTTGATGTCACTTCCTGTTTAGGATTAAAATCTTTGGGGACAATAATAGCACTCGCCTTGGAGGTGTACACGTGGTTTTCATATTTTGGGTTTGCCAGAAATGAGATGTATCCAGCCCCAGCATCTTCAATACTTCCCATGTTATCTATTTTAGTTTCTCCGTTTCCTACCACCTCTCCGCCTAAAATTTCAGCAATACTGTTTATAGTAAAATCCATTTATTTCTTGGCTAATTAGCGCAAATATACATTTTTAGGATAGCATAGGTAATATTTTTTAACAATTTTACTCATTGCTTTGATATTTGGTAAGTCAGAGGCTTCGGCAACATCTATTACTTTGCCACTTTTTGTGATGATATTAATGGACTGTCCTTCTGATACATAGGCGGCATTGGTCAATAATCCTGTGTCCATAAAATATTGCAAGTCATCTTTTTGCAGTTTTAATTTTTTGGCAATGTCCTTTTCAATTTTAGTAATTTCTTCTTTGCTAAATTTTTTGTTCGACAATATTACTTTAAAAAGTTTTCTATTAATTAGCATTGAACAGAGGGAAGATAATATTTTATCAGCATGATTAATCCATATTTTAATTACAGCCCAAATATCGTAATCATCAAGCTGGCAAAACTGCTCAATATATTTTTGGTCTTTTTTGAGTTGTTGTAGGCCAACCTTGTTTTCAAGGAATAATGCTAACGCAGGAGTGGTAAATAATTCCTCTTTACGTTTATGCAATGCCTTTGCTCTTGCAATTATTTTTGAAAGTAAAATCTCAGCACTCACTGATGTTTTATGTAAATAAACTTGCCAATACATTAATCGCCGAGCACTTAAAAAGTTTTCAATGCTGTAAATGCCTTTTTCTTCCACTACGATATTATCATCTTTTACTTCTAGCATTTTGATTATTCGTTCCGCACCAATAGTTCCTTCTGATACACCAGTAAAAAAACTATCTCTGCTGAGGTAGTCAATGCGGTCAATATCCAGTTGACTAGAAACTAACTGATGAAAGAATTTTCTTTTATACTTCCCAGTAAATATTTTAATTGCTAAGCTAAGTTGATTGTTAAAATGTTTGTTTAGCGCTTGCATGATCAGAAGCGAAAGGTCTTCATGATGCACATTGTCTAGGATGCTATTTTCCAAAGTATGAGAAAAAGGGCCATGACCAATGTCGTGTAGTAAAATGGCGATTTGCGCTGCTTCAAATTCTTCGTCACTTATTTTATGTCCTTTGCTGCGTAAATTATTTAGTGTAACGCCCATCAGGTGCATCGCCCCTAATGCATGATGAAATCTTGTGTGGTGTGCACCAGGATATACATAATCAGATAAACCAACTTGTTTGATTCTACGTAACCTCTGAAAGTACGGATGTTCAATGATTTCAAATATTAAATCACTGGATATTGTAATAAAACCGTAAACAGGGTCGTTAAAGATTTTTTTCTTGTTCAATGTTTGAGGTTATTTACCTAATTTTGATTGACTAACTATTTAAAGTAGAATTATATATGCAAAGATACAGTATTTTGTGGGCAGATGATGAAATTGATTTGCTCAAACCTCACATTTTATTTTTAAAAGAAAAAGGGTACGATGTAACGGGTGTTAACAGCGGGGCAGATGCCATCGAACTGTGTGAAGAGACAAGGTTTGATGTGGTTTTTTTAGATGAAAACATGCCTGGAATGAGTGGGCTTGAAACATTGACAGCAATCAAAACATCCAAGCCAGCGTTGCCTGTGGTAATGATTACCAAAAGTGAGGAGGAGTATATTATGGAAGAAGCGATTGGCTCAAAGATCGCTGACTATTTAATCAAGCCTGTAAACCCAAACCAAATCCTACTTTCAGTAAAAAAAATATTGGATAACCGACGGTTGATTGATGAAAAAACAACCATGGGCTATCAGCAAGATTTCAGAAATATCAGCATGGCGTATAATGATGATATCAATTACCAGGACTGGATTGATATTTATAAAAAACTTATATATTGGGAGTTAGAGATTGACCAGACAGAAAATAGAGACATGTCTGAAGTGTTGGATATGCAGAAAAGTGAGGCGAATTCTAATTTCACAAAGTTTATTATTGAAAATTATAAGGACTGGCTCAATGAGCCACATGTAGAAAAGCCATTGCTGTCCCATCAAGTGATGAAAAATAAGGTATTCCCTCTACTCGAGGAGGAAGTGCCAGTATTTTTTATTGTGATTGATAACCTTAGGTTCGATCAATGGAAGGCAATTGAACCGATGATTTCAGACTATTTTAATGTACAGCATGAGGAGGCATATTTTTCTATCTTACCTACCACGACGGCCTATTCACGTAATGCAATATTTTCAGGTATGATGCCTTCTGACATGGCAAGGTTTTATCCAGAATTATGGAAGGGTGAAGACGAAGAAGGAGGGAAGAATAACGCTGAGAATAAATTTCTAGAGAAACAACTGGAGAGAAATAACCTGAATATTAAGTCGAGCTATCATAAGATTAAAAATATGGCAGCTGGTAAAAACCTAGCAGGGAGTATCAATAATTTAATGGCCAATGACCTGAATGTGATTGTTTATAATTTTGTAGATATGCTGTCGCACGCACGAACGGAGATGGAGATGATTAGAGAGTTAGCGCCTGATGAGTCTGCCTATCGATCACTGACAAAATCTTGGTTTTTACATTCTCCTTTGTTTGACATTCTTAAGAATATATCTGAGAAAAAAGCAAAAGTGATTATCACCACTGATCATGGAATGGTAAGGGTAAAAAAACCGCATAGAATTATTGGCGATAGGAATACCAATACCAATTTGAGGTATAAGCAAGGAAAAAATTTAGGATTTGATGATGATAATTTGCTGGTGAGTAGAGATCCAGAGGAGCTGTGTCTGCCTAAAACAAATGTATCAACTGCTTATGTTTTTGCAGCAGAAGATTACTTTTTTGCCTATCCAAACAACTATAATTACTATGTAAAATACTACAAGGATACTTTTCAACATGGCGGTATTTCAATGGAGGAAATGATTATTCCGTTGGTAACTTTGTCTACGAAATGATTTCCGAAGAAATCTATTTTATAGCCTCCATCAGAGTCTCTCACAGAAGAGCCTGCCCGGCTACGTTCAGGCGGGAATGTATGTTGTTTGATAAAACTCAGCGTCGCTTTCAGGAGACTCTGAGTGAGGTTAGATTTAATTTTTTTTAATTTGAAAGCGCTAAAATCAATAAATATTCCATCCTTGCCTTCAGTGGCAAAAGAAATCATAAAACAAGCTGAGAGTTATAAAATTTGGCTGTTTGAAGGAGATATGGGCGCAGGAAAAACTACTTTGATAAAGGCAGTTTGTGAGGCAATGGGTGTAGAGGATTTGGTGAGTAGCCCTACTTTTTCTTTGGTCAATGAGTATGAGGCAGGTGAAGAAATCATCTATCATTTTGATTTCTATAGGATGAAGAATGAGGAAGAGGCGATGGACATTGGTGTGGAAGAATATTTTTATTCTGGGAATTATTGTTTTTTAGAATGGCCTTCAAAAATTATTTCATTAGTTCCTGAAAAATTTCTTCGTATATTTATCACGGTAAACGAAGATGATACACGCACCATTCAATTGGTAAAACATGAAAAAACATAGCAGCGCTGAAATCGCTAAACTGGCAAAACAAGTGAGTTTACGCCCGCAAGAATCTCCATTAAAAATTAAAAGTGGCAAACATGCACTCTATTTGGGCATTCCCAAGGAGACAGCCCTTCAAGAGAAACGAGTGGCTTTGACTCCTGAGGCTGTAGCGTTGTTGGTCAATAATGGCTTAGAGGTCTGGGTAGAGACTGGGGCAGGAACGCTTTCTAAATTTTCTGACAACGAATACAGCGAGGCAGGAGCAATTATAAAATATTCCGCCAAAGAGGTATTTGAAGCAAATATTATTTTGAAGATTGAGCCTCCTTCTCTCACGGAGATTGGCTATATGAACCATAACATCACTTTACTGTCGGCATTTCAGATGGGCGACCAAAATGTGGAATATGTCAAAGCACTCAATAAAAAAAGAGTTACTGCCGTGGCTTTTGAATTGTTAGAAGATAAAGCAGAGGGCATGCCCGTCATCAGGGCAATGAGTGAAATTGCAGGCAGTCTTGCCATGCTAATTGCCACTGAATATTTAAGTAATGTACATGGCGGAAAAGGAATTTTATTAGGAGGAATTACAGGAGTAGCACCTTCCAAAGTAGTGATTTTAGGAGCAGGAACAGTGGCTGAATATGCTGCTAGAATAGCACTTGGACTTGGTGCTGAAATACAAATCTTTGACAATCATATTTATAAACTTCGAAGAATCAAACATGCCTTGGGGCATTTAATTTATACGTCAATTTTGGACAATGTAAAACTAGCGAAATCGCTCGCCGAGGCAGATGTTGTGATTGGTGCAGTGCGTGCCGAAAAGGGAAAAATAAGATGTTTTATCCCAGAGGACATGGTGATGAATATGAAGCCAAACTCCATCATTATTGACGTGAGTATCGACCAAGGAGGCTGTTTTGAAACTTCTAGAATTACTTCTCATGAGCGACCTACCTTTGTGAAACATGATGTCATTCATTATTGCGTTCCTAACTTGACATCTCGTGTTGCCAATACCGCTTCCACGGTGCTTAGCAATATTTTCACCCCTATTTTACTGGAAATTGCTGAGGAAGGAAGTGTAGGGGAAATGATTTTCTGCCATCAATGGTTTCGAAGAGGGGTGTACGCTTACAACGGGAGTTTGAGTAACATTCACATCGCCAAAAAATTTAATATGAATCATATTGACTTGAGTTTGCTCTTAGCTGCTAGGATGTAAATGTTATGCTATTGTATGCCTTTAGAAGTCATACAACTTTATAATTTTAACGTCATTCCTGCGAAGGCAGGAATCTGATGATTTAGTAATTGATTAAAATAAGGGTGAGTATGGTATATTTGGAGTCTCTTTAGATGCCGTACGTTTATATGTAAACTCATGATATTACATAATGCAAAAGTTTATAATTTAGCTAATAACACGCCATTGATATGAAAGCAACCAGTTTCAAAATACTACTACTCATTATTTTACTATATACTTTTTCTTGCCAAGAAAAAAAAGAAGAGAC
>Ga0256840_1004384_pt1 | contig 10622 bp, 12 predicted proteins | sample 355202metaG_FD_185969 | JGI IMG/M metagenome (GOLD analysis project Ga0256840, IMG submission 185969) | Hydrothermal vent microbial communities from Mid Atlantic Ridge, Atlantic Ocean - 355-202 | ecosystem: Environmental > Aquatic > Marine > Hydrothermal vents | place: Atlantic Ocean: Mid...
GAAGAGTATTCAAATCATTTTAGGTACAAAAGCAGAGGGGATTGCTGACATGATTAAAGAAACATTAAAGGCAAATTAACCTTGAACTTTTTATCCATTATCGCTATACTAGTACTTCTAAATCATTATGAGTAAAAAGGTTCTTGTCTATGAAAAAAGCGTTATTACTTTCTCTATTGTTATTACTTAATGGTTGTTCATTGGAGAGTCTTTTAGCCTTAGGTGAAGTTGATAAAGTTGAAGTGGTCAAAAAAAATTCTTCTGTCTCTCACTATAGAGCCTACTTCACACGTACACAACTCACTCCCATTAGAAAAAATAAAAAATATCTCTATTTTTACAATAAAAAGAAAAAAGATTTAGCTATTTTGTTGCACCGTTATGATAGGTATTATCTCTATAGTCTTTACCATCCAAAGCAAGAGACTAAAGTAATAAATACTAGCTCTTATCGTCATATCAAAAAAGCATTACGCAAACAAGGCTACAGACCTAGCTCTCCTGTATTTGTAGGTGCAACATCAAAAGTGGCTTTACGCCGATATAAAGGCATTAGAACCTTACTTGTTGAAGTATATGACTATAGTCGTCTACAAGCCAAATATAGACAAGCTATTAAAACCTATGATGCAAGCAAGATTAAAAACCTTAAAACAAAACTGCCTCATGTACTCATAAGTACCTACTTTAAAAAGTATGAAAAAAAAGCCCAAGGAGAAGAACAGAAAAAACAGCTTCAAATTATCTCTGAGAAACTTCATTTAAACACAAATGAAACAAAAGAAGTTACGCAAGAAGCAGAAGTACAAAAAGCACTTTTAAAAGAAGTGCCAGAAACAAAAAGAAGCCCCTCTTTTAACTACTATGCAAACGCTGCATCTTACCAAGAACTTGATGCCTATCTAGCCAATAAAGAGACTAAAGATGCACTCTCTTTTAACCAATACACGCAACTAAGGGCAAGATATACGCAGCTAAACGAGGAAAACATATTAAAAAATGGTTCGCTAGAAGAACTCATTGCTCTTTATAAGACCAATAAAGACCCACGCTATAAAAATCGTATTTTACTCCTTATGAAAGATGTACAACTAAAAAATTAGGTATTTTTTTTGATTATTTTAGAGAGTGTTAATCGTATGGTAGTACCCTTGTGAAGAGTGGAGATAATTTCAATTACCACTCCTAGCTCATCACATAATTTTTTGACAATATGCAAACCTATACCTATACCTCTATCTTGTTCTTTATAGTAACGCTTAAAAACTTTTGAAGGGTTCTTAATACCTTTGCCTGTATCTTCTATAAACAGTACGCCATCTTTAAGATGTATGTGTACTTCTCCTTCAGCTCTATTGTATTTTCCTGCATTTGAAAGAAGATTGTCTACGATACGAATAAATGCATCCTTATTTGTATCTAACACTACTGTACCAACATCACAACGGTAGTCAATATCTGCATAGAGTGTTTTAAAATATGTAATACGATTTTGTATGATACCTTCTAATGCAAATTGTTCAGACTGTGTGGGAGTCTCTTTTAAAAAAACTTGTAAGTTATTTTGTAATGCCAATATACTTTCTATGTTGTTTTCTAACCTTTCTATCTTTACATTTTTACCTATCTCTCGTTTGAAGAGTGATAAGTTTACCTTCATTGAACTAATGGGTGTATTGAAGTCGTGCAAAATGTCTTTTACAAACTCTTCATTGAGACGCAGTGCTTTTCGTAAGGGGGTAAGTGCATAGATAGCAAACAAAAAAGAAACAAGAGCCGCAAAAAGGGAATACAGGAAAAACTTACGTTTTATTTTCTCTTCTAGTCTAGTGACTCTGTACATAAATTTTTCTTGAGGATACACAACTTTCATTAAGTACTTATCTGCAGTTGGTATCTTAAAAAAACTATAGAAATCACCACTTTTATACAGTATATTTTCTTCTTTATCTTTTTCTTTATCTACAAAGTCAGTTGTCACCCCTTCACATTGTAGGGTGTAAGCACATAGTTTCATTTCTATATGTATTTTATCTTCTATTTCAAGTTTCTTTACTTGATATTCATGCCAAAAATTAATCGCTAAAAGCACTTCTAAAAGTATGAAAAATATCAAAAAACTTTTAAGAAATGACTCTAGCTCATATGTTTTCAATCATATACCCTTGTCCACGAATGTTTTTAATCTCAATACCTAATCTATTTTTTAATTTGGCAAGGTTAACCCGCAATGCATTTGCTGAAGGGTTATCTAAACATTCCATTAGAGTAAATGCATCTACTATCTTATTTTGCTGTAACATAAGTACATGAAAAAGTTTTTGTTGTACCTCACCAAGTCCAACAGTTTGAGAACCTTTTTTTAATTGCCGTGTTGTAGGATTGTAACATATATCTTGAAGTGTCAATAGCATATCTTCATTTTGGTATTTACTCTTAATACGAATCACCAATTCTTCAGGGTCAAATGGCTTTTTAATATAATCATCTGCACCAATCTTAAATCCCTTTGCAATAGAATTAATGTCACTCAAGGCTGTAATATACATAGCTGGAGTAGAATCCCCAGCATTTTTAAGTTCTGAGAGTACATCAAAGCCATCTACCTCAGGTACATTAATATCTAAAATGTATAAGTCATAGCTTTGTTCAAAAGTAAGATCAAATACCTCCGTACCACGATGTGCAGTATCTACACTATAGCCTTCAAGCTCTAAAAACTCTTTGAGACTCGCACATAATATTTGGTCATCTTCAAGTAATAATATCTTCATCATACTACAGTATACAAAAGTTGTATTAAGCGAGTGTTACTTGTCATCTTTCGTTTTATCAGGTTTATCTTTTTTAGGACTTTTAAGTATAATAAAAAATACCACTAAAATAATCCCGTAAACAACATAATAATAAATATTGTCACTTTTAGGCATCAGTTCACCTCCATTATTTTATCACCTGCTTTAACGATTATGTATTTCTTCTCTATCTCTTTTACATCACTCTCATCAGTGATAATAATGGGGGTAATGGTATCTTTTGCATGTTCTTTTATATAGCCTAAATCAACTTCTATGATGACATCACCAGCTTTGACTATGTCACCTTCTGAGGCAATGCGCGTAAACCCTTTTCCGTTTAGTGCTACCGTTTCTAAACCTATGTGTACCATGACTTCCAAATCTTTGTCACTTTTTATGCTGTAGGCATGATTGGTAGAAAATATCTTAGAAACTACTCCATCTATGGGTGCTGTAAATGCATTACCTATGGGCATTACTGCTACGCCATCACCTACCATCTTTTGTGAAAACACTTCATCATCTACGGACTCAAGTGCCACTATCTGCCCATCTACAGGAGCGTAAACATCTCTTACTTTACGTTTTAAAAATCCGAACATTTATCTTGCCTTTTATATTTAACTTTTCCGCTAACTATTGTGCTTATGATACTGAAATCTTCATCAAAAAAGACTATATCTGCATCATATCCAATTTTTAGTTCACCCTTTGATAGCCCTAACTTTTGCGCAGGTACTTTAGTTACTGCATTGACAACCTTTACAATACTTATATCAGTATGTTTACACATATTTGCCATGGCTTCATTCATCTTAAGTACTGAGCCTGCTAACATACCATCTTCTAGTACAGCCTTACCGTCTTTCACCTCAACTTCACGTCCACCTAAGTCGTATGTCCCACATTTCATGCATCCTGCTCTCATGGCATCGGTGATGAGAATAAGCTTGTCACCTTTGAGCCTATACGTCAAGTCAAGTGTACTAGCGTGTGTATGTACCAAATCTGCTATAATGTCACAGCTTACGTCAGAGTCAAACACAGCACCCACAAGACCAGGTTTCCTATGATGGTAACTAGGCATAGCATTAAAAAGATGTGTGACGTGTGAAATACCCCATTTGAAGCTCTGTATCGCTTGATCATAATTGGTATCAGAGTGCCCTATGCTAAGTATAACATGTGGGTACTCTTTATGCATCTGCTTTATAAAGTCTTCAGCACCTTCAATTTCAGGAGCAAGGGTAATCATCTTTACTTCGTTCATGTAGTTTTTTATAAATTCAAAATTGGGTGTTTGTACATAGTTTTGATCTTGTGCTCCATGTTTGGAGGGATTAATAAAAGGCCCTTCTAAATGTATTCCTACTATGTTTGCACCCGTCACACTTGAACCATTCTTTTGAATATTTTGTAAAGCATTGTCAATCTCTTGTGTTGACATTGTCATCGTTGTTGCGAGGAAGGAAGTAGTACCCGTTTGAGGTAAAGTAGTAGAGAGTATTTCTAATGCGTCAGGAGTGGCATCCATCACATCTGCACCACCAGAGCCATGTATGTGCAGGTCTATAAACCCTGGACTAACATACGCCCCTTTTGCATCAATGATCTCTACATCATCACTGTCAGAAAGTATGACATCATCAACAATGTCAATAATCTTGTCATCAAAGAGAAGTATCTTATCTTCTACTATCTCATTACCAAGGATGAGTTTCGCATTGATAAGTACAGTTGTGTTATGCATCTTCTCTTAGATTTTCTTTGAGTACACGTTTGAGGACTTTCCCTGTCGCATTTTTAGGAAGTTCTTCGATGATGTGTATCTGCTTAGGTATCTTATAGTTAGCGAGATGTTCTCTCATATATTTTTTTAAGCCTTGTTCATCTAATGTCTTGGCATCTTCTGCTAACTCAATATAGACTATAGGTACTTCGCCACTTTTCTCATCTATGATACCAATGACGGCAGAAGCACCTACACCTTCATAACCATCAATCACTTCTTCTATTTCTCTAGGATAAATATTGATACCCTTAGAGATGATAAGATCTTTTTTTCTATCTACGATAAACAAAAATCCTTCATCATCCATGTACCCCATATCGCCAGTAAGCAACCAACCATTCACAATCGCCTCATCTGTAGCACTTGGACGGTTTAAGTAGCCCTGCATAACATTATCTCCCGTGACGATGATGTCACCTATAGTTCCACGATGTACCTCACTCATCTCTGTATCGACTATCTTCATTTCATAGCCATAGAGTGCTGTACCCACTGAACCCGCTTTTTGTTTTTTAAAGGTATTCATACAGACCGCAGGACTTGCTTCAGAGAGTCCATACCCTTCAAGCAAGGTAGCACGTTTAAACTTTTTCGACATGGCATCGAGTGTTTTTGGCTGTAATGCTGCTGCACCCGAAATAAATGCACGAATACGGTTAAACCACATAAAATACCATGGCAGTTTAGCCTTGCCCAAGGCATTATAGACATCTGGTATACCAAAGAAAAGTGTTACCCTTTTGGTCAGTGTTTGTTTAAATATATTTGAAAATGGCTGGATAGATTGAATAATGACAATACTTGCCCCCACATACAAAGGTAACATAACTCCAATAGCAAAGGTAAATGAGTGAAACATTGGTAAAAAGACAATCCCTCTGTCTCTAGATTTTACGTTAATCGTTCTGCGCCCAGAGTCTGCATTTGAAAGTATGTTTTTGTTAGAAAGCATTGCACCTTTAGGTTTACCTGTTGTTCCTGAAGTATAGACAATCACTGCAGTGTCATCTAATGCTCCTGCTGTATTAGCGATGTTTCCATCATAGACTAAAGCATCAGAAAAATGTAAATGCTTCTCACCTACCACTGCCTCCTCACCTTCCCAGACGATAAAACGACATAATTCGCTTGCTTGTGAACTGTTCACAACTTTATCATGGGTGGCTGAAGCAATAAGTATAGAACTACCACTGTCTTCTAAAATATAACTCAATTCTTCAGATTTTAAAAAAGTATTGATAGGTACAAGAATAGCACCTAGTTTCGAAACAGCAAAGATAGCATAAATAAATTCTGCAGAATTACGTAAAAAAAGAGCAACTTTATCGCCTTTTTTTACACCTTTTTCAGACAAATACGCTGCCAATTTATCAGCAGCCTTATGTATCTCAGCATAAGAGATTTTATCATCATTCAAAAGAAGCGCTGTTTTTTTCCCACGCTTTTTTGATTGAAAGTCTATAAGTTCATAAAAGTTATTAAACTGATAAGACATCTTAGAACTCGTATGCCATACCCACTGTTGTCAAGTATGCACCACCGCCTCCAAAACTACCACCATTATTTAACAATGAAGTTGGATCATTATGCGCTCCAGATTTAAGCGCTATAGGATCTTTACTGTCATACAAGAAAGCTGCACCCCATGAAATATTTTCAGACTGTTGATATCTGAAACCCATTGAGAATATTTTGGCATCAGAATCTGGTAATTCAAACCCAATATTTTCTACTGGCACAGGCGTTTTATCAATGGCGAACCCCATCATCACAGTAAATTTATTGTCAAGTGCTACTGTAGCACCAAGTCTAAAGGTGTTAGTGTCCTTCCATGCTCTTTCAATTGGGTCATCAAATGCTCCTGGCACAAAAGCAGCTCCTGCTCCTGTATAGTCGAAATCTAAAGTTTCATACGTTGACCAAAATGTTCTTTCATATACAAACTCTAAAGTAAACTTATTATCCCATGTTTTAGATATAGCAAGATTCAAGGCAGCAGGCAAAGGTACTGTGACACTTGCATTTCCGGAATACAAAGGACTAATCGGTGCACCTGCTGCTTTTATAGTAGCAGTACCTTCTTCTTTTAAATCTACATTAGAACGATACGTCACAGCCAAATTTACATCAGATGTTGGCTTATATGCAAGTGCTAAGTTATAGCCAAACGCTACAGTATTTCCGTTCATATCTCTAGAGGCATTTGGAACACGCGGATTAATTGCTGCAGCATCTGCCGAATTACTCTTTACAATCCCTTCACTATAAATAATTCTAATCCCTCCACCGATTGCAAAGTTTTCATCTATTTTATATGAAACAGAAGGGTTTACTTCTACAATTTTAAGAGTAAACTCTTCTGCCGATGCTTTTTGGAATGGTGTATTCCAACGTTTAGTCAGTCCTCCAGGGGCTACTGTACTCACACCCCATCTAAAACTACCCATTGCATTAGCAACATAATGAAAGTTAGGGATTAAGATATTTTCCTCTTCTGATTGCCCAGAAACTGGTGCGCCTAAAGTATATGTATTTACAGGAAGGTTTGCAAGTGTAATTGCACCTTCAACATATTGTTTATCTGACATAAATGCCATATTTGCGGGGTTAAAATATGCTGTATCTGCCCCTGTTGTATGTGCCACATACGCAGCACCCAATGCCATTGAGTTAAGTGATTGCTCTGGAATTTTATATCCTCCTGCCATGACTACTGAACATGCTACGGCACTTAGTGCCAACCCTTTTACTAATCTTCCCATACTCTTTCTCCTTGTTATACTTCTTTACTACTTAAACATAAGTAACACCTCTTCCTCATTGTCCATCCTATGTTGAACTTATCTTAATACTCATAAAGTATTCAAATAAGTTCAACAAAAGTATGCTACGTCTCTACCAAAGCATAAAGTGCTTCTATCTCCTCTGCCCAAATACTTTCATCTATCGTCTCTAGTACCAATGGTATGTCATCCATACGTGCATCATTCATAATGAATTTAAAAGTATCCCAACCTATCTCACCTTGACCTAAAGAATGGTGTCTATCTACACGAGATCCCAGTGGTGGCTTCGAATCATTGATGTGCATACCCATTAAATATTCAAAACCTACAATGCGTCCAAAGGCATCCATTGTTTCATCGTATGCTTCTCTTGTTCGTAAATCATAGCCACCAGTAAATGTATGACAAGTATCAAGACAAATACCCACACGGCTCTTATCTTCTATCTTATCAATGATATGCCCTAAATGTTCAAACTTATATCCAAGATTCGAGCCTTGACCTGCTGTGTTTTCGATAACAAGTTTTACATTAGAGTCTTTCGTAGCTTCAATTGCCCTATTCATAGACTCTGCAATAACATCCAAGCAGCCAAGTTCTGCTTGCATAAGTTTGTCCATATATTCTGGGTCTTTTTTAGGTATTTTTACCAAATGTGAGCCAGGATGGAAGTTGAGTCTGTCTAGTCCTAAAATACGACAGCGTTCTAGTTCATCTATAAATGCTTCACGAGATTTTTCAAGTTTTTCTATTTCTGGGTGACCAAGGTTTATGAGATAAGAGTCATGAGGTAAAATGTGTTTAGGTAAAATGCCTGACTTTTCTAAGTTTTCATGAAAAGCATCAATGGTTTTTATCTCTAATGGTTTTGCTACCCACTGTCTTTGATTTTTAGTAAACACCGCAAATGCTTTCGCCCCTATGGCCATTGCATTTAATGGTGCATTGTCTACACCACCACTTGCACTTACATGGGCTCCCACAAATTTTGACATTACCTCAACCTCTTTACTTTAATTAATATATCATTTATTGTATCACGGAATATGATTTGCTTATTTAAAACACTATAGTCTATATCATATTTATCTGTTTTGCTTAGCTTTTGTGTAAAGCCGTTACGTGTTTTTATACGATGTTGCCCATTATAGATTGGTTTTCCGCTAAAAATATGACGTAATATATCTTGAGGATAGTCTACACCTAAGACCTTTTGATTGAAACTATTTTTGTCTAAACATTTTAACAAAGACATACAAATAGCCTCTTGTCCTATCTCTAATGCCATAATGGCTTGTCCATTACTATACATCTCTACTTTCATCTCTTCTTCATTCTCATAAATAAACCCTAAATCTGCATGCTTAAATGTTGGGGTTTTAAAGACGATGAAAATACTTTCTTGCGTTACATATTTTTTGCTAGCACAAGCACTGATTAACATAACCATGATAAGTAGAAAAAAACTTTTTTTTATCTGCATGCGTATACTTCCTCATTTTTTAGTAAATTATACCGTGTTTTAAGAGTTATTTAAGCACTCAACAACTATAATTCCGTCCACAAGTTGTAAATGGCCCCTTCGTCTAGCGGTTAGGATCCATGGTTTTCATCCATGTTACAGGAGTTCAATTCTCCTAGGGGTCACCATTTGTACTTGTAAAATTTTTGTTGGCCCCTTCGTCTAGCGGTTAGGATCCATGGTTTTCATCCATGTTACAGGAGTTCAATTCTCCTAGGGGTCACCAACTCTTACTTGATTTTTTCTTTCATTTACAATTTTATCTTTTTTTATTATAATTCAATCATATATAATTTAAACAATTAAAGGCTTTTTATGTCCCGCACGTTATTTACACTTATGTTATTTTCCAGTATCGTATTTGCATCTCCAAATTATACTGTAAGACTAGCTGTCTACAAACATGTCAATCTACTACAAAAAGAGATAAAACAATACCCCCCTGCTCTAAAACAGACAATTAAAACTTATACAAAAAAAGGGTACACCTATGCCTACACTCTACCCACACAAGACAAAGCTACGCTAAAAAAACTTCTTCCTGCCTACAAGCAAGTATTTAAAGATGCTTACATACAGGCAACGCGTCTAAAATAAATCTTTTTCTAGAGGGCTTAATGCCAACCATTCTCTTTTCATGAGATATATGATAACATTCGTCAATATATAGTTGTCTCTTTGTTAATCTTTTGTTTTATAACCATACATCTAGATGTGTTATACTACTTTTAAGAAAGAGAAATCTTTCGCACAATGCAAGACTTCGGTTTACTCCTTGTCCAAAATTGTAAGCTTCCTTGTTTTACTCTTGCATTGTGTTTCTTCCCCTTGGTTAGAAGCGATACTATCATTTTCCTTGTTTATAGAATGATTTTTCCCTATATATCGCTTCTACTAGGTTTTCAAATTTTATTTCGCCAAATTATAACGCCAATTCTAATCACTAACGCAATTTCTAAAATGCAGTGTGAACAATAGGTGATGAAACAAAGATGATGAAGAGTGTATTTCGTTGTGCCTAGATTTTGCGTGATTTAAGTGAGATGTACATGAGTTATATTGAATAAAAACGTGTGAAAGATAGGTGCAAATAAGCACGCTATTGGTGATTTCTGGTGGAGAATATCTCCACATAACTATTACTATAAGTAACGTGTTTAAGGGGTATATAAATTTATAAAAGTAAAAACTACTACTTAAAGTACTACTATTGTTTTTGTTACCTGCACTAAGCTACTGCTTCAAATCCAAACTCTACTCTAAAGTGTGTGGCTTTGACTTTAGGCACTAAGGCATTTTCTAATTTCTGCAATTCTACAATACCATAACGTTCAAGTGTTTTGAGTGTACGTGATAGATTTGATTTGGCTCTACCTGTAAGGGCTTCAAGTTCTGTAAGTGATTTAGGCTTATGTTCTAGTATCATCTTTAGGAGTGCTTGATTTTCGTTACTAAGTATTTGAGCCATAGACTTCATAGACTCAAACCAAACTTTAGGCTCGTTCTTTTTTGGCGTGTAGATACTTTTGCGATGTCTATGGTTCTTTGCTTGTACTCTTCTTTACTCATGATGCCTACGTTAATCGTTTTCATTTGTTATAGTCCTAATGGTTATCAGTAGATGACAACATAGCATCTTTAATCTAAAATTAGTTTGATTTGTATCACATTCAAAAAATGTTTACGTTGTATTATTTGATTAACTCTTCTAACACAACATCTTC
>Ga0256840_1004385_pt1 | contig 10622 bp, 9 predicted proteins | sample 355202metaG_FD_185969 | JGI IMG/M metagenome (GOLD analysis project Ga0256840, IMG submission 185969) | Hydrothermal vent microbial communities from Mid Atlantic Ridge, Atlantic Ocean - 355-202 | ecosystem: Environmental > Aquatic > Marine > Hydrothermal vents | place: Atlantic Ocean: Mid...
AAAGAAATGAAGGCGTCGGGTGGGGACGCAACCCCGCGAACTTGATTTTATTTCGCAAAGGGTAAGAGTCACAAACCAGGATTTTAGCCATTGCTACTTCGAAAAAAGAGTTGTCTGTATTATTTCAATAAGTTATCCGGTTCTTATTCGTTTTTTGGGTGAACTCCTGACACTTCCCCATTGCAATCCATCATCCCTTCTGCTTCAATCTGATTTTGTATAATTGCAGTGATCGAGAATAATCATACGCCTGCGGAAGGAGCGTTTTATGAAAATTGCCATATTGGGATTGGCTCAGACGGGCAAGAAAACTCTGTTTACCCTGCTTACCGGTCGTCCTGTTCCCACTGCTCGCAAACCCGGCGAGGCCATTGAAGGAATCGCATCTATCCATGATCATCGGGTCGATGCCCTGAAGGATTTTTATCAGCCTGATAAAACAACTTACGCCGAAAACCAGTTCGTCCTCTGTCCCGATATCACCGCCAGTAGTGGCACATCACGTCTCTGGATGGATCCGGCTCGGCGCTGCGATCTTCTCTGTCTGCTCATTCGAGATTTCGACTCCCCCGATATTTTTCACCCCTCCGGCTCGGTAGACCCGGAGCGCGACCGGGCAATGATTGAAACTGAACTGCTTCTGGCCGATATGCAGTTAGTGGAGACGCGTCTGCAACGAATTGCCAAGGAAAAGAGAGGTGGCCAAACCACAGAGCAGGTTCTGGAAGAAGAGATTCTCCAGCGCTTTAATAGTGCTCTGGAAGAAGAAAAATTTCTGAGCACGGTCATACTTGAGCCCCATGAGGAAAAGCTGATCAAAAGTCTGGATCTGGTGACCCGCACGCCACTGCTCTTCGCCTACAACGTCTCCGAGGATGATATCGGCAAGGATTTTGGTTCCGGTGTATTTACTATTTCCTGCGAAATTGAGAGTGAGATTGCCGCCATCGATGACGAAGAGGAGCGCTTGGAATTCATGGAAGCCATGGGAATCACCCAGCCCAGCCTTGAGCGGATCAACGCCGCTCTTTATGATGCTTTAGGACTGATGAGTTTCTACACCTCTGGCAAGGACGAATGTCGGGCATGGACCATCCGTAAGGGTTCCAGTGCACCAGTGGCTGGTGGCAAGATTCACAGTGATATCGAACGTGGCTTTATCAGGGTCGAGGTGATGAAATACGATGATCTCATGGCTGCCGGATCCGAACAAGGAGTCAAACAAGCCGGGAAGATACAACTGAATGGAAAAGACTACATCATCGAGGACGGCGATATCTGCCATTTCCTCTTCAATGTTTAGGTCAGCTTGCTATGGGTAAAAAAAAGCAGCACCAAAGTGTTTTTAGGGAAGCCTGGGACAATATGTCCGAGGACTTCAACCGGATTATGCCAGAGAGGGTTCGCGCACAAAAAGGGAAGAAAAAGTTTGTCCTCTGGCTGTTTATCCTGGAGTTGATAGTTTTCGGGGCGGTTGGAACTTTTTTTTATAGGTGGTGGGTAGGATCATGAAGCCACTCTGAAATTTAATACGACAGAGGCTTGATATCCTGAAACCTCCTGGATCGCCAGTGGAACATTTACGCATCTCAGCAAAAAAGGAGGGAGTGGAGAGAAAACAGTCATTACAGCCTTTTGAGCCTCTTGCAAAAGTCGTCAGCCTCGTGAAAACGGGGATCCAGTTTTTGACAAACCCAAAAAACCTCTGGATTTCCGCCTATACAGGAATGACGGGCACTGGGCTTTAACGGGTTTTTCAAGAACCTCTTTTGTTATCAACTTTTTGAAAATTGCATTTCAACATCCATACTTTCATGGAGAACACGCACAATCTGAATTTTTAGAGCGCCTTTTTTGCGATAGAAAATCATATGGCTTCCTGTCGGAAATTTGTAATATCCGACTTTAATTTCATTGCAAGCTCTCCCAGTGGCCGGGTGACTTGCAAGTTGGTGAAAGCTGTCATCCAGCATTTTTAGATATTTGTTTCTCTGCTCAAGCCCCCAGCGCTTTTGTGTGAATCGGGCAATATTCTTCAGGTCACTTTTGGCTGCTTCTGTGACGGTAAAGTTTGTCACTATTTCAAATTTTCGGCATCAAGTTCCTGTATCAACCCCTCAAGAGAGTAATTGGCTGAGCCACTATCCTCTCCCTTGGAAAGAGCTCTGCGCAGCAGACTTAGCTTAGTTTCTCTCTCTTCCAGAAGCCGCAGACCGGCACGTATCGTTTCGCTCACCGAGCCATAGTGACCACAATTGACTTGCTGTCCGACAAAATCCTCAAAATGAGAACCAAGGGTAACACTTGTATTCTTGGGCATAATGACCTCCTTTTGTAGTGGTATATTATTATCTAATATTTATAGGTATAATTCAAGGTATGTTGTTGTCACTCTTTCTATTCCTCTGGGTAACATAAAGATAACGGCCTGATGGTGCTCTCTTGCAACAACGTCAAAAAAATCTCTGACAGGATCAACAGGATAAAATCTGATGCTAAATATTAACTCTAAAAAACCGTTTTTCCGACCTTTGATTATTAACAGACTTTATCAGATTTTTATCCTGTCAAATAAGCATTTGATCTTCTTTGTGTGGTAAAAAAAGATCAATGTCACGGGATGAGTGATGAGCGAATATTGGGGGATAGTGACTTTGTCGATACGATCCTCACTCAAGCAGATGAAGTTTTGAACCGGCACTATGAACTCAAAATAAACGGCTACGATCTGCAACGTATCGCCACCCGGGCAGCTAATATTTTAAATTGATGCAATTTTCTCTTCCGGCCGTCAGAAGCTCATAGTCAACGCCAGAAGTCTCACCTGCTTTTGGGCTGCCAGAGAGCTGGGCATATCCTTATCGGAGTTGGCTCGAACCTTTAAAATGAGTGTACCTGGAATAGGTTATGCTGTGGTGAGGGGAGAGAGAATTGCAAAGGACAATAATTTAAGTTTAGTTATTTAAGAATGTCCCGCCTGCCTTTACGCCAACAACATAACGCGGGTCGAGCCGTAAACGAACGACTTGAATCGTTCGACTTTATTCAGTAGAGTCTTAATCAGCATTGTCTTCTTTTGTTTGGGTTTGATAGTTTTCGGAAAAACCATCTTATCCAATCAGGAGAGACAATGCTCTAATTTTTACTGCTGCCTACCCACAGATTCTGCGGAGGAGGCATTTAAATTAACCTCTCAGGGGGAATCATGCCTAGAATCAGAAAAGTTCAGATAGAAAATTTTCGAGGTATCAGTAGTGTGACCTGGGCCCCAAATCCTGGGATTAATTGTTTAATCGGTCCTGGTGACAGTGGGAAATCGACAATTCTTGATGCAATAGATCTTTGTTTGGGAGCTCGGAGAAATGTCCAGTTTGGGGACTCTGATTTCCATATGATGGATGTCGATCAAGACATCAATATCTCGGTGTCTATTGGTGAGCTGGATGATGCACTAAAGAATCTTGACGCATATGGACATTTTCTTAGAGGTTTCAACCCTGAAACTGGTGAAATTTATGACGAGCCAGAGATACAGTCGGAGACAATTCTGACGATTCGCCTGACAGTGAGTAGTGATTTGGAGCCGATTTGGTCACTTGTATCTGATCGTGCCACGGAACAAAACTTGGTTCGAAATCTCACTTGGGTAGATAGAGTTAGAATCTCCCCGACAAAAATCGGGACCTTGTCTGACTACAATCTTAGCTGGCGGCGTGGCTCTGTATTAAGTCGACTGTCCGAAGAACGGGCAGATGCTTCTGCGGCCATCATTAAGGCTGCACGTGATGCCAGAGAGGCGTTTGGTGAGAACGCGCGGGATCAACTTTCTCAAGCGATAATTGCAGTAAACGAAACTTCTATCGAGTTGGGAATTCCGATTGGCGATTCAGTGAAAGCAATGCTGGATACGCAATCGATTTCAACCTCGGGCGGTATGATTTCACTACATGACGAGAATGGTATTCCTCTCCGTGGGCTTGGTGTCGGTTCGGTTCGTCTGCTTGTGGCAGGACTTCAACGTAAGTCTATTGAGCAGTCGTCCATTATTTTGGTAGATGAGCTTGAGTACGGCCTTGAACCACATCGAATAATTCGGTTGCTTGGGTCTTTAGGAGCAAAAGAAAATTCGCCTGTTCAGGTTTTTTTGACAACTCATTCACCCGTAGCTCTTAGAGAGCTGTCCGGTCAACAGTTATACGTTGTCAGGTGCGGTGATGAATTCAGCATTCAGAACGTAGGAACTGATGATTCTATCCAAGGAACGATACGACGCCATCCAGATGCCTTTCTTGCTCCATCTGTTCTTGTCTGTGAGGGCGCGACTGAAATAGGCCTTGTGCGAGGTGTTGACCAGCATATGACCAAAGATGGGATGCCTTCTATTATGGCACGCGGGTGCGCGCTGGTAGACGGCGGTGGGGATGAAATGTTTAAACGTGCTCTTGTTTTCCAAAAGCTGGGATATAGAACAGCGGTACTTCGTGATGATGACAAACGCCCGACCCCTGGCCTTGAACAGCATTTTAAGGATAATGGCGGTTCTGTGTTTAGCTGTAGAGAAAACTTTGCAATCGAAAATGAGCTTTTTCAAGGGATGTCCGCTGCAGCAACAATTTCGCTTTGCGAGTTGGCCGTTGAGATTCACGGCTCTGACCTGATCGATGCCCACTTGAAAACTGCATCAAAAAACCAAATTGATTTAACGGATTGCAGGAGGGAAATTTCTGAGGAAGCTAGGAATACTTTAGCTGTGGCCTCTAAGTTCAAGCCAGGCTGGTTCAAAAGTATTAGCACGATGGAAAGAGCTGGCTGTGACATTATTGGGCCAGGGCTGGAGGAATCTGATCAGGGGCTTCGACTTCTACTTGAAAGCGTTTTGCATTGGGCATGTAACTTTGAGATCTTTCCCCTCGAACATAATGCAGAGTTTGTAGTTGAAGATGATATTCTGAATTTTTTGAGCTAACGAAAATGGCAGAGATAGATTTATTAGAAATCGCACGAGGGACGGTCACTGCACCGGCCGGGTGCGGAAAGACCCACCTGATTGCCGAAGCTTTGAAGGTGTATGACGGTTCTAAGCCTGTCCTCGTGTTGACACATACCAATGCAGGGGTAGCAGCTCTTAGAGGTCGACTGAATCGTGAAGGCGTTCTACCATCAAATTACCGGTTGGCAACTATAGATGGCTTGTCAATGCGACTTATCCAACTATTTCCTACGAGAGCTGGACATAACCCTGAAGTTTTGCAACTAGGCAACCCAGGGAGGGATTATCCGGCTATTCGTCAAGCTACAATAAACCTGTTAAGTTGTGGGCATATCAGTGATGTCCTAGCCGCTAGCTATGATCGACTGATCGTCGATGAATATCAGGATTGTACGGTAGATCAGCACAAGTTGATTTGCCACGCAGCTGAAGTTTTTCCAACGTGTGTCCTAGGTGATCCCCTGCAGGCAATTTTTAGCTTCGGAACAAATCTGCTGCCTGATTGGGACGAGGCAGTCTGTGCGGCTTTTCCACTTGTTGCAGAACTAAATACTCCCTGGCGATGGATTAATGTAAATGCTGAGGAATTAGGGGAATGGTTGCTCGATGCTCGCCAGCGATTACTGTTAGGTGAGACAATTGACTTGAGGTCATCCCCAAAAGGGGTAAAGTGGGTTGCTCTGGATGGGGAAAATGATAGGAAAAAGCTTGTTGGCGCTGCCTACGAACAGCCGCCTAACGAAGATGGCCATGTATTGATAATTGGAAGCAGCGTGAATGCTCAAAGCCGGCACCAGATTGCCGGAATGGTGAGAGGAACAGTCACCATCGAAGCCGTTGATCTGAGAGATCTTATAAAATTCTCCAGAACTTTTTCACTTAATTCGGACCGCAGTTTAAAGATGATTGCAAGTTTTGTGCAAAGCCTTATGAGTGGCTTTGGCGCAACTGATTTTTTAAAGAGAGTTGGCACCGTTGCTCATGGGAGAGAGCGTAGACCAGCGACGGACGCAGAAATTGCAGCACTTAACTACCTTCAATCCCAGTCATACGACAAGGCAATCGACTTACTGATTGAGATAAATAAGATAGGCGGTGTTAGGGTCTACCGCTCCGCTGTGTTCAGAGCCTGTATTAAGGCACTGAAGTTGTGCTCTGTACCTAGTGGGCCATCTTTCTATGAGGCCGCCCAAAAGGTGAGAGAACAGAATCGTATTTTAGGTCGTCCTTTGCCCAAAAGAGCTATTGGAAGCACGCTTCTTCTTAAGGGGCTTGAGGCGGATGTGTGTGTTATCCTTAATGCGGAAGAACATAATCCGAATAACCTTTATGTCGCTATGACACGCGGCTCAAGAACTCTGGTTGTCTGCTCTGCGGTTTCAACTATAAATCCCTACTGATGGTATTTACTGTCTTCTTAGCATAATGAACCATCGACTGCACAGAATCAGTCAATATTGGAAGAGGCAAAATCCAAGAATATGTTTTTTGCGTATTCCAATATTAGGCTCAAAAGAGGAGGTGTGAATGAATTGGCTTTTATCGATAGTGCGCATTGCGGGAGCTTCGTTCCCGTTGGCATCTTCATTTGTTCAACTACAATCAGAAATTGATTCAAAATCTTTGAGCGCACGGGTTGCCAACCTTGAAGATCCGGTAAGTCATCTTCATGATGATATTCCTGAGTTATCTCGGGCAATCTATCAAGCCATAAAAAAAGAAGATTCCACAAGTCTGAGCTTCGATGAAAAATTTTACAATAAGTACAGCCGTTCATTAGCGGTACTTGAATCACAGGGGTTTCTAAAAGGTAGGCATGGCCTAGGAAAAAGATACGCGGCAGGAATACGAATAACTGACCCTTCGTATATTATGTATTTGTGCGCTCTTGAAGAAGATTGTAAGAAAATGGAAAAACTTATTAACACCGTAGATGAATGCACAATTGGTAGTAGTCTTAACGGGCATGAAATGAAAAAAGAAAATTTCTTGCCCCTCCCAGTAATAAATGCCGTGTTCGAAATATTTGAATCAAAGGGTTACGGGCTGCGTTCTAGATCAATTGCCTCATCTCACTACATAGGGCAAGCTTGACTTAATTAACCTGACGGAAAATACATCTGAGCTAAATTGAAAAGTGAAATGTAGAAGTTGTTGTTTTTTAATGTTTTGAGGGGGAGTGAATGCATGTTGGTCAGATCAAGTATTAACTGCTGAAGGATTTTTAGCGTCAACAATTTGCTGTAGTTACTCACCCCATCTTTCTGACATTTCTTGTTTCAAGTCATCATAATCATGCAGGTTGTAGACTGAGGTAACTGACGGATCGGTATGGCTAAGCAATTTGCCGATCTCAGCGTTTTTATAGCCGAGCTTGCCGAGATTGGTGGCTGCCGTGTGGCGCAAGTCTTTTGGGGGTGTAATTTGGCCATGGAAGTGTTTTGACTGACCTTTTTTTATAACTACTTGATATTACTTTTAAAATGGTCGGAGCGAGAGGATTCGAACCTCCGACATCTTCGTCCCAAAATTAAGTACCTGCGGTAAGTGGAAAATTTGCTATTACGGCCAGGTGTGAAGGAACCGTTCTTGACATCCTCTCCGGAATAGTATATCTTTTTCTGGAACAATACTCCTCTTTCGTGGGTAAGGAAGGCTTCATGTATAAAAGTAGATATATTTATCCGACACTGGAGAAACAGAAAGATAACCATAAAATTACAATTTTAATCGGGCCACGTCAGGTTGGCAAAACCACCTTGATGCGCCGCCTTTATGATCAGTTTAGCCATGAGTATAGCTGTCTTATGCTTGACCTGGATATCTATTCCCATTATGAACAAGTCAGTAGCTACGAAAATCTTCTAAATACGTTGAAGTTGAATGGCTATCGGCTTGATCAACGCGAACAGTTTATCCTCTTTCTTGATGAATTTCAAAGATATGCTGATATCAGCAGGGTTCTCAAGGCCGTCTACGATCACCATTCCAACATAAAAATCTATGCTTCCGGTTCTTCGTCCCTTGCTATCAATGAACAGATTCAGGAAAGTCTGGCCGGACGTAAGCGGATCGTCCGTATCTATCCTCTAAGTTTTCAGGAATACCTCCATTTTAGGGGAAGGGATGACTTGGGCAATAAGTTGCAAAATATGTCGACAGTTCAATCTGACAACCTTGATGGTTTACTTCCTGATGTCTATAAGGAATTTTATCGGTTCCTGATCTATGGTGGATACCCGGAAGTCGCACAGGTCAAAGAGCAGGAAGCGAAAGAGGTACTGGCTTCTATTTTTGATCTTTACGTCAAAAAAGATCTGGTCGATTTTCTCAAAGTTGACCGGATTAAACATGCAAAAGCACTTATACGTCATCTGGCAGTTAATCATGGGCAAGAGATCCGCTACAGCCAGTTGGCGCAGGTGGCAGCTATTGATGAAAAAACGGCCAAGAACTATGTAGAAATTCTTACCGAGACATTTATCATTACCGTTCATCCCCCATGGTTTACGAATCGCAACAAAGAATTAGTGAAAACTCCAAAAATCTATTTTCTGGATAATGGTGTCCGTAATTTTTTCATTAACAATTTTAATCACCATGATATGCGTCAAGACAGCCCATTTTTATTTGAAGGATATGTTATTTCTGAACTTATCAAGGCGGGAACGGCAAGCGATCAGATCAAGTTCTGGCGTACCAAAAATCGACAGGAAGTTGATCTGATTCTTGAAACTGACGGTGAGTTAACGCCCGTTGAAATTAAATACAAGAAACGCTTGAAATCGTCAGACTACAAAGGGTTGAAGAGTTATCAGAAAACTTATCCTGACTCTCATCAGCCTTTCATGATCAATCTGACCAGCAATTTACTTTCAAATGGGGTGCAGCACCTGTCACCATTTGATATTGGGCATTTTCTGGGCAAGTGACGAGAGCTGTATTGGTTTAGGTTTGGCTTTGAATAACCACCAGCCCAGACCTTTTGTCGAGTGCTTTAGTTTGTTTTATCCATTGTGTGCTGCTTGATCAAGAGTGTCAGAGACCCACTGGTTCAGACTTTTCCCATGTGCTGCTGCTGCGCTAGCAATGTCGGCATGTAGTGTGGATGGAACCCTGACATTGAATCTTCCAGAATATTCTTTCCTGGGATCTACTCCGTCTTCTGCGCAGAGATCAAGAAAGACCTTGAGGGAAATAGCCCCCTCTTTTTTAAGCGTTTCAATGTCTTTGGCGTAAAAATCAGCCCCGCCGTTGAGACCCGTAAATTCACCCCGAAACAACTCGATGTCAGGGTCGTAGGTAATAACAGCTCGATAGCCATTAATTTCCATTGTGTTCATCATGGTGTCACCTCATTTGCTTTCAGCCATTCGCGGATCGAAGCGACCGCACCTTTGTCCGTACTGGGGGATGGGTGGGGTCGGTGAAACACTCTTCGATCACCAAATAATCGCACACCGATGCGGGAGCCTTCGCGTCCGCTGATTTCTGCACCTAGCTCAGTAAACAGGGTTTCGATATCACGCCACTTGATATTTGCGCTCACGGGGTGTGAGAAGATCAGTTCCAGTGTTTTTTGGTGTTTGCGTTTCATATGAAAACAGTACTAGTATTTGGTACTATTGTCAACTGAGAAGAATGTGAACACCCACAAATTAGCCATGTGATGCACCAGTAGATTAGTCTCTGTAGGTCAGTGGATTAAGACTTCCCGGTAATCGTCACGGTGACGATGCTGATCAGGCCATGGCCTTCGGTGATCTGAGTCCCTTGGATCGTTTTGATGCTGCTTTCGGCTTGGGCGGTAGTAAGTGTGGTGTCCTGTGCCCGAGACCGAATACTAAAAGAAATTGCGGCAGTGTTTGGTATTCACTACACCACGGTAAGTAAAATTGTTAAAAAGGCAATAAACTGATTTCCCAAGACCTGACCCCTATTTTCCTATTTTCACTGGGAATCTGGATCGTCATCATCGGCATATTCCTGTGACTCATACTGGCAATAAAGCAGATAGCTGATGACTTCCCGCTGCAGTTCTGGTGAGTTGCTAAGGAGGTAGCAGTCGGAAATGTTGCGGATGTGTATCATGGTACACTCCTTTCTTTAGATACAAAAAAGCCCAACCAAGATTGAATCCTAATTGGGCTGATAATAAAAAAGCGGAGCCATCAGATGACCCCGCCTTGAATGTCGATATGTTTTACAGTTGTCGGAAAGTCTTACTTTTTCTTTCTTCTGGAGAAAGCTAATCCTGCCAGTCCACTACCGAGCAGGATGAATGTTGCTGGCTCGGGGACGGGGGCTGTTTCAAAGGAAGCCCGAATATAAAGATCGCTATTGGTATTTACAGTGAAGTTTCCTGCTGACCAAATCCATTGTGCTTCGGTGGATATATTTGAAATTTCGCCCCAAATCTGAGAAGGCTCACCGACTGATCCATTATTGCCGTACTCCACAGCATCAAACCAGATTGTCCCGTTCAGAGAAACCTGCCAGTCAGAAGAGGTCAGTAATGAATATGATCCAAAGTCCAAATCCGCCAAAAAACCTGCAGGATTATGAGTTGGATAATCAGGATCAATAGTACCTGAATTTCTAGCTTTCCATATCAAGCTATAACTGTGTCCAT
>Ga0256840_1004386_pt1 | contig 10620 bp, 10 predicted proteins | sample 355202metaG_FD_185969 | JGI IMG/M metagenome (GOLD analysis project Ga0256840, IMG submission 185969) | Hydrothermal vent microbial communities from Mid Atlantic Ridge, Atlantic Ocean - 355-202 | ecosystem: Environmental > Aquatic > Marine > Hydrothermal vents | place: Atlantic Ocean: Mid...
TAAAAAATAATATAATAAATTTATGAAAAAAAATAAAAAGATAGATTGCTATTATGAAATAATGTTTTTTACTTGCTAAGCTTTTTTGTAAAGAAAAATTTGACTTAATTTACATTTTTAATAAAATGCTTTTTGCAAATGTAATTTTGCAATAAATTGCGGGGGTAACATAAAAGAGTGAGTGTACTAAGGCTTCAACCCTTGGGTGTGCGAGTTCAAACCTCGTCCCCCGCTCCAATTTTTTTTAAAAATTTAAAATTATGGCAAATAGTCACGGACTTAAATCAAATGTTGTAAAAAAACAAGCTGCTGCTAGGAAGTTAGCAAAAGGTAAAAAGAAAGGTGATCATAGTGTATATATAGGAAGTGAAAATCCTCAAGCTAGAAAAAATCAATCATATAAAGAAAGAACTCATTACCTTCAAAATAAACAAAAATTTCCAAAGAAAAAGCTAAAAACTAAAAATGTAGAAAGTCTTAAAGAACAAGGAATACTTGATGAAAGATGATTTTTTATAAAATGAAAAAAGAAAAATTTCATAACTAAATCAATGGTTGATGAAAAAGGAATGGATTTCTATGGAATGCCTAGATAATCATAAAAAAGAAATTATTAATTTAAATAATTTCTTTTTTTGTTCCTCTCCTTACAAGGGAGAGGTTAGGTGAGGGTTTTTATTTACTAAAAACACTATATTTTAAAATACTTAAAAATGCTGTATTATCTAGAGTTGTTTCTAAGTTTTGTTTATATTTTCATATTTTTGCACTAGAAATAATTTTTGAAATTGGTTTTGTAAAATCCTTACTTGAACTAATTTTAAAATCCAAATTGTTAGTTGAATCTAAATTTATAACTACTAAATAATTGTTTTCATAATTATTTAAAAAATCACTTATTTTAAGTTCATCTAAAAATGTTCCATTAGCATTTTTTCATTTTGCTTTTATAAAATTACTTATTTCTCAAGTTCATCAAATTCAATCTCAATTTTGAGAAACAATATTCCAAGCCATATTATTATTTGAAGGAAAATTTGAATAATTAATAATATTTAACTTTAAATCTTCAATTTTATCTCTAGTATCATCTTGTTTTATATAAAATAAAGGAATAACTGCCTGCTCAAATGACTCTAAACTTCAAGAATAACTTTTTGTTTTTGAAGCTAAATCATAGCTTATTTTTATTTTAGATTTTGGTGTTTTTAAATATTCTAAATCATCTTTTTTATCATAAATTCAATATCAATGTTTTTTTATTTGTAATAAAGCTAACTCTTGAGCTGCCTCAGCTCCAGCATAAGCTTTTAGATAATTTCAAGTTCATCTATTATCATTTAATTCTCTTAAAACAAGATTTAAAACTCCAGTTGTAAGTACCATTAAAAATCCTATAATCATTAGGACAACTAATATACTATATCAAGAATTTCTATTTTGTATTTTCATAAAATATTTTTTACTATATATTTTAGGGGTTTTAATTAGTTTTTACAAATCTTTCACTTAGTGTTGTTTGAAAGATTATTTTAGAATTTTTTATTAAATTAGAATTAATTCATTTTTTAGTGCTAGGTCTCATTACAAAATTAATAGATAATTTTTTATTTTTATCTCACATTAAATGAAATTCTAAATTTTCAAATGCTACCCAAGAATTTGTAAGTTTACTAACATTAGTTCAATCATTTTTAACTAAAAAACAATTATTTTTTAAATCTTTACATTCTGAAATATCAAATAATCTTACTAAAGATCATGTATTTGATAAATAATATTTATTATTTCATAATTTTATTGCATTTCATTTTTCTAAATCATAATTTCATATTAAATCATTTTTATCTGAAATTCATTCTATTTTATTATTTCTAATATCTTCAGAAATTGTTTCTGTTAAATTTTTTATATTTTCTTGCATTTGCCTATTAATATCAACTTTATTTGTAAGGTTAGCACTTATACCAAAAATTTGCATAACAGAAATCATCACAATCATAAAAATTGTAATTGCTACCATTATCTCAACTAATGTAAATCACTTTCTATTCATAATTTTTATTTTCCCCTTGATAAGGGGGTTAGGGGGTTAATATCTATTAAAATTTGCTAAAATTGTATTTATTTCAAACTCATGATATCATTTAAAATACCATATAACTTTTGAATTTAATTTCAAAGTATCATCAATTGTATTTCAAGAATCATCTTTTAATTCTTCTATTTTTAAATATTTGTAAAAAATAGTTCAAGTTCAAGTATCAAATGTGTAATGATTATCAGAATCTAAATTCAATTTATAGTTTTGCATTTTTCAATTTATTTCTGACTTTCATTCTCAAAAATCAGTTATTTCTGATATTTTAAAAGGATATTCTAAACTAGAATAATCATTTTCTACTTTATAATATTGTCAAGTTTCAAGCATTTTAGAAAAATCATTTCCAGAATTTGGAATATAATTCCATTTTCTATAATTAGCATAATTATTATCTCTAATATTTTTAATAATTTCTATTTGTTCACTTGCTAAATTTGAAGCTATAATTTGATTTTTATTTAAATCATTTACATTCATACTTGAAGTAATAACCATAAAAATAGAAGCCATTCACATTGCAAAAATAAATATTGCAATCATTACTTCTATTATAGAAAATCATTTATGTATATTTTTAATTTTCATATATAATTAATAATATTTATATTCCTCTCCCTATGGGAGAGGCTAGGTGAGGGCTAATAATCACTTATATAAGTTTTTGTATAATATTTCAAAGTTTTTTTAAGATTTGTAGTAGCTCATTTATATGAAAATTCTATATCAATTACATTATCACTTATAGAATTTGTCATATTTTCATCAGAATAAAAAGCTCAACTTCAAGTTATTGCTTCATAATAAAATAAAGCTTTATCATTTCATCAAATTTTATCAATTTGTATATTTGGTTGTATTTTTATTTCTTTTAATAATGATTTTTTTGTTTTATCATTATAGTCATAAGAAAATATTTTTATAATATTTTTATTAGTTTTATCAAAAAATACTCAAATAGATTGATTAATTCATCCTGAACTTGTTCAATGAATAGCCAAATTTCTTGATTCACTAAGAGTTTTACTTATTTCTTTGGCTGCAACTCTAAGTTCACCTTTTTTTTGAAAATAATTATATGGAGCATAAGCCATCATCATCATTATTCAAATAATTGTAATAACAATCATAAGCTCAATTAATGTAAATCATTTTTTATCTTTCATACAAAAAAATTAATTATTATTCCTCTCCCCCTCAAGGGAGAGGCTAGGTGAGGGCTGGGTTTTAACCAATAGTTTGAGTTACTTGAAGTATAGCACCAAAAACAGCAAATGCAAACCATAATACAAATCAAGCAGCAATTACAATTGCAAGAGGTTCAATCCATTTTGTAAGATTTGAAAGAGAATAATCAACTTCTCTGGTATATTGATCCATGATTTTTTCATTTATATCTTTCATATTTGCAGTTCTTTCTCATACTGAAAGCATTTGCAAGTAAGAATTTGGAAAATAAAATTTTTCAGAATCTACTTCCCTCATAGAATCAACAATTTTATTTCATGATTCTACTTTTAAAACTACTTCTTCAAATAATTTCTCATAAACAAAACTACCTGATGATTTTCATACTAATCTTAAAACCTTCAAAGTGGAAACTCAAGCACCTATAAGATTTCACATTGTAGAAGAAATATTTGAAATTATATAATTTCTATAAACTGGTCAAATAAGAGGTAAACTTAGAGTCAAATTATCAATTCTTGCTTTTCAACTTTCAGTTGATTTATATCAAATAATAAAAACTATAAAAGAAACAAGTAAAAATAATAATACAAGCCAGTTATTTTGTAAAAAATTAGAAATAGCTATAAGTGCTCTAGTTGCTCAAGGTAATTCAGTATCAGAGTTTTCAAAAAGTGGCATTAAAGCAGGAATAACATAAGTCAAAACTATTATAATAGCTAGCACTAAAAATATAAAAATAATTAGTGGATAAGTTAAACTTCATTTAACTTTCTTTTTTAAAGCATCAGATTTCTTAAGTGAAATTGATAAAGATGAAAGTGCTTTATCTAAAGTTCAAGTTGTTTCTCAAGCTTCAACAATTGAAATTTCATGTTTAGAAAAAATTTGTGGATTTTTTTTCATAGCTTTTGAAAGAGAATCTCAACTAGAAATAAAAACATAGATTTCATTAATTTTTTGCTTAAAGTAAATATTGTCTAATTTTTCAGATACTCAAGTTAATGCTTCTCACATTCCTACTCAAGAATTAAGCATAACAGCTAAATATTCATAAAAATTATATTTATCTTTATCTGGTACTTTTGTAAAAAAGTGAAAAGAATTATCTTCAACTTCCAAAATTTCATTTTCTAAATTATTCATTTTTTATATTTTTTATTTTATATATTTTATATTATCTAACAAACATTTTTAATGGTATATTTATTTTATATGGTCATGATTTTTCAATTGGAAAATTAAAATCTGTAATAAAAAAACTATACTTATTAATATCAGAAACTAAATAATCAAGTAAATTATTTAAAGTATATTTATTATTTACACTCATCTTTAAATCAATATTTATTTGTTTAAATCATAATTCTGATTTTTCCTTGTCTGAAAAACTTATACTGTTTAGTTTTAAAACAGTATTTCATTCAGTTTGATTAATTTGTTCAAAATAATCATTTATATATTTAATAATTTTATCTTCTGAAAAATCAGAAGTAAATTTATTAATTTTTTGTGATTCTTTATTGTCTTTATTTTCAAGCTCTTTTTGTATATTATTTAAGCTTGTTAATTTAGTATCTAATTTTTCTAATTCTTCTTTTTTTGTTTTATTTTCATCTAAATTAATTTGCATATTTGAATAAATATTAGTTGTAAAAAAAACTAATATAAAAAAAGCAAATAATCAAATAAGAAGTGGTATAAATTTATTGTTTTTATTTAAAGTACTCATTTTTATTTTTTAAAAAATATTAATTATTATTTATTGCTCAAGTTTGAGTAATCTTATTAAGTTCTTTCTTTTTCTTAATCTCATTTTGTTTTTTTAATAATTCCATTTTTGCTTTATTAAAAGCTTCTTGTTTTTTAATTTTTAATTCTTCTTGTTTTTTCTTTTCTAACTCTAATTTCTTTTCTTGAGCTTTTTTAAAAATATTTGAAATATTATTTTTTAATTTTAAATCAATATTAAAAATATTATCAACTCAATCATTTTTTGAAGTTACATTTTTAACTAATCCTAAATCAAATAAAGCAAATAAATCATTATTTAATCTATAATTTTTAATAAAATTAACAGTTTTATTATAATTTATTCAAGTAGAATCACTACTAGCAATTACTTGAGTTCTTAGTTTTCAAGAAGAATAATTAAATCATTTAAAATCTATATTATATTTTCTACTTAAACTTATTAAATGATTAATATAAGAACTAATTTTTGAATAATCCTCCAATTTTTGTATAGCTGATTTGTTACTATTATATAAACTATAAGCAATTATTTTAGATTGTTTTTCTAAATCACTAATAGATTTTTCTTTTTCAGTAATATCATTTTTTAAATTTATATTACTATTTTCAAGATTCATATTATATATATATAATCATCCTGTTAGTAAAACAGTAAAAAATAAAAATCATAAAGAAATATAAAGTGAATTTATTTTTTTTCTTTTATAATTTGTTTTTTTCATTTCTATATCCATATTTTATTTATTAATTTTAAATATATTAATATAATATCATATATAAATTTTTATATCAAAAAAAGTCTAGTATTTAAACTAGACTTTTTTTAAAAATTATTAACTATTAAGTATTCATACAATAAATGTTGTTATTGGGTAAGCAAGCCAGATAACAGCCATCCCTATAATTACATATAAAATAGTAGATTTCTGTTTTTTCAAAACTTCTTCTTCTCAAGCTCAAGTTAAAATTCTAAATCAAGCATAAATTATATAAATAACAGCAATTATTGATAAAAAAGTTAAAATATTTACAACTACATCTTGAATATACTCAGATAGAGGTCTATCAGTTTCAATTCAATTGATTGTTTTTTTAACTTCTTCAACTCATGTTTTTATATTACAATCTCATCCAGAACATTTAATATTTACTTTTGGTGTTGCAGTTCAAAAAATATCAGAAAATCCTGCATTCACATTTAAATTTAAACTAAATATAGTTAAAATTAAAATAAACAATAATTTTGAAATTAATTTCATAAATTTATTTTTTATATAAATAAAATTGTACTTAATTGTATTTTAGTTAAAATTGGGTAAATATCAAAATTTTTTATTATTTAATTTTATTATTTTGAAAAATCTTATTTATTACATTTCTATAATTTTAATAATTTCTATTTCTTTTTATGTTTCTTGATTTATTTGATTAAGTAAATTAATATTTTTTATATTTATTTATTGAACTATTTTTTATTTTTTTTATATATTTTATAAAAAATATAAGAACCCCCTAACCCCCTTATCAGGGGGAAAATTAAATTATAAAAATTATTTAATAAATTTTATAAAAAAATGAAGTTTAAGTTTTGTGATTATAGTTTTAATAATTGGATTATTTTGATATTATCAAAATAATTATTCTCCAGCCAAAATGACTGAGTATACTATTTCAAATTGAAAAAAGACAGTAGTTTTTCAGGAAATGGCTCATATTTGAAGTAAAAATTTTTATGAAAAAATTAAACAAAATTTAATAAATTATAAAAAAGATTGATTTGTATATTTTTTTGAATGAGTAAAACCAGGAACTTCTGAAAATATGAAAAAATTTAATGAAGCTATTTGAATTGATTTTAATAAAGATTTATACAAAAATTTCTCCAAACTTTACTGAGTAGATTTTCAAGATAATTCTATTTATTATAATTTAGTTAATAATCTTGATTTTAATGTTGATGTTGATATTGACTGGATAATGGAAGAGTATGAAAAAGGGCAGACACAAGGTCTGCCCCTACAAAAAAAATGTAGGGGTGAACCTTGTGTTCACCCAGATTCTGAAATTATAGACATAAATACTGAAATAATAAATAAACTATCAGAATTAAATGAAAAAGAATTAAGTGTTTTGAGATTTGTGAACAAAGCAATTCTGTCAGCTTTGATAAAAAATGATAAAGCCCAAAGTTTGATAAGTGATAATTTTGCAAACAAGGCATTATTTAAAATAATTCTTGATTGAAGAAATAAAATTTTGAGTGATGAAATTATAAAATCAAAATATAGCAAAATCTATATAACTTATTGAAAGTTGCATTTTAACTGAGTGTTAAAACTTTTACAAAACAATGATAAAAACTGGAAAATTATAAATAAAAAAGGAATTAATTCTATGAATTAATTCCTTATCAACAGAATGCTTTAGCTTTCTGTTCTTTTTTTAAATTTTTCTAACAGGAGCAATTTTCAAACTCATTTTTTTAACTCAAACTCAAGAAAAAGCTATTTCTGCTATTTCTCAGGTCATACTTGTAATTATTCAAGTTCCAAATTTTGGATGAGTTACTTTATCTCATCTAGCAAATTGTGAAACATCATTATTTGCTATTTTTCTGACTATTTTTGTGTCTTTGTTAATTTCATGAATATGAAATTTCAAACTATTATTTCAAAAGAAATTATCTCTTTTGGGAAATAAATCTGATAAATCATAATCTTCTATCAAATTTGAATCAATTTCTCAGAAAAATCTTGAAACTGGATTTCTGACATAATCTCAAAAATGAAATCTTTCTTTTGCTCTGCTTAAATACAATTCCTCTTTTGCTCTAGTCATAGCTACATACATAAGCCTTCTCTCTTCTTCCAAAGCACTTGCATCATTTACAGACCTAAAACTTGGGAAAATTCCATCTTCTAAACCACAAACAAAAACTCTTTTTTGTTCAAGTCACTTACTTGTATGAATTGTCATTAAAGTTACATAATCTTGTTTTTCTTTATCTTCTTTATCCAAATCAGTCAAAAGTGCTACTTCCTCCAAAAATTGACTTAAACTTTCTCTATTTCACATTCAATTATATTCAGAAGCCAAATTTATAAGTTCATCAATATTATCTTTTTTTGCTTGTTTTTCTTCTTCTGGAAGTCATTCTGTTATATATTCTTCATATTTTGTTAGATGAATTATTTCTTTTATAAGTTCTGCTACTTCAATTTTTTCAGATTTTTGTATTAAATTATTTATCATCTCACCAAAATTTTTAATAGCATTCTTTGCCATAGGTTTTAACTCTTCAATTTCATCAATATTTTCAAATAAATCCAAATATCAAACTCCAAAATTATTCATATAAATATCCATAATTTCAATTGATTTTGCTCAAATTTTTCTAGTTGGAGTATTTATAATTCTTTTCATACTCACAACATCTTCATTATTAAAAATCACTCTCAAATACCCAAGTAAATCTTTTATTTCTTTTCTATCATAAAATTTCAAACCTCAAATAACTCTATAAGGAATATTTTTCATCATAAGAGCCTCTTCCAATTGTCTTGATTGAGAGTTTGTCCTATACAAAATAAGATTATCTAAATATTTTCATCATTTGTCTAAAATAATTTTAGCAATAGATTTTGCTTCAATTCTATCATCAGGAGCTTCAATAGACATTATTTTTTCACCCTCTAAATTATCTGTCCAAAGCTCCTTTTTCACTCAAGTTATATTATTTTTTATAACAGAATTTGCTCCTGAAATAATTGATTTTGTTGATCTATAATTCTGTTCTAACTTAATTACTACAGCTTCGGTGTAGTCTTTTTTGAAATTTAAAATATTTTGTAAATTGGCTCATCTCCAAGAGTAGATAGAATTATGAACTACAAAATCATTTACAATAAAATTGTGAGTTCTAGAAATATTTAAATCATATACATATGTATTTTTTTTATATTTTTTTATTTCCATAACTTCTTCAATTTCATATTTTCAAGTTTTTTTATCAAAAATAGAAATTCAAAATCAAGGAAATATATTACAAGCAGGAATAAAATTAAGAGATTTATTTGTATAACTTAATTTCTGAATTAATTGAGTATTAATTTTATTATCTACTAAAACTTTATGAATTTTTTGAACCAATTCCCATATTTTATTATAATCAGCTAATTCTTTATCAATTCTAATTCATAATTTAGCTTTTCTACAATATTCTGGAAAATGAAATTTTAATAAATCTATAATTTCTTTATGAGAAGTATGAAGAGTGACTCTAAACATTCAAAATCTTCTATTTCTAGAATTTCATCACATCATCAAAAAATTTATATTTACCCTTAAATGATTAAATCTATTACTAGCTTGAGCAATTATATGTGGATAATTTAAATCTAAAGATAAATCATTTAGTAAAAGTTTTGCATTTTTTTCTGTATCAATATTTTTATAAATATTATCAATATCTTCTTGATCTAAATTATTTAACTTTCATTTTGCAGTAAAAACTGTTTGTGGAATTCAATATTTATAACTAAAAAATTGTTCATAATATGCTGCTTTTTTTGAATCTTTGTAAGTTCATAAAAGCCAAGCATAATCTGCTTGTTCTCAGTTTAATCTTTTTCTTAATCAATAAATATTATTGATTTTATTTGTTAATCACTTAAATCTAGTAAATCATATTCTATATCAAACATTATGTTTATACATTAAATAAACTCAATATTCATAAGAATTTTCATAAATTTCTTCTGGAGAACAGAAAAACAAATGTTCCAATGTTGAGGAAATTGTCTTCCCACTTTTTGTTATTATTTCAACTATTTCATTTTCATATTTATTTTTATAAATATCAGTTATTTCATAAAATTTTTTCTTATCTTTGTCTCAATCATAAGATAAAATTTTTTCTCAAACTTTTAAATCTTCTATTTTTTTATTTCAAGTTTTAGTTTCAACTAAACTTCCTTCAATTATACATTGGCTATCATCTCAAACTACAGCTAAATTTCTATATTTACTTGCCAAAAGTCTAACAATTTCATATTGTGGAGCATTTGTATCTTGATACTCATCAATCATTAAATATTTATATTTTTCCTGATAGAATTCCAGAATTTGAGGAATTTTCAAAAGTGCCAAAGTTTTAGTCAAAATATCATCAAAATCCATTGCATTATTTTGACTTAATTTTTGCTCATATTTTGTATAAACTTCCCAAACTACTTGTTTCAAAGAATTATCTATTTCCCTCTCATAAGCTTTTGCAGTGATTAAAGCATTTTTTGCATTACTTATGTAAAAAGCAATTTGTCTTGCAGGAAATTCTTTTTCATCCAAACTCAAATCAGTTTTTATAATACTTTTCAAAACTGACATTTTATCAGACTCATCATAAATAATAAAATCCTTTCTAAGTCAAATCCTATCACTTATTTCTTCATACAAATTATGATTTGGATTTAAAAGAGTTTTCAAAAAATAAATTCAAATACTATGAAAAGTTCCAACAGTAGGAAAATTTCTACCAGAAAAAAGAGTCCTTGGAACCTCCACTCCAAGGGTTTTTG
>Ga0256840_1004387_pt1 | contig 10620 bp, 9 predicted proteins | sample 355202metaG_FD_185969 | JGI IMG/M metagenome (GOLD analysis project Ga0256840, IMG submission 185969) | Hydrothermal vent microbial communities from Mid Atlantic Ridge, Atlantic Ocean - 355-202 | ecosystem: Environmental > Aquatic > Marine > Hydrothermal vents | place: Atlantic Ocean: Mid...
TGAAATAGGACTTCGTGTGACAACCATACGAACTTTTGATAATGCTCTCATTGCCATTCCAAACGGAACTTTTGCATCAAAAGATGTAAAAAACTGGGATAAACGCATACTTGGCCGCCGTATTAAGATGCACATTGGTGTGAAATATGACTCTAAGAGTGAAGATATTAAAAATGCGATAGCTCAGATACGAGTGATGCTTGATAAACATCCTGGTATTGCGACTAAAGCAACAAAGTACTCCCATCATAATGATAGGTCACATACAGCGAAGCTTGTCTCTAAAGATGACCTAGAAGGTGTAAAAAACAACCTCTTAGTTTATCTTGATAATTTTGGTGACTCAAGTATAAACATCTTAGTTTACTGTTTTTCAAAGTCTGTAAAATGGGCTGATTGGTTAGAAACAAAAGAAGATGTCATGCATAAAATGATGGCTATTTTAGAAGAAAATAATTTAGAATTTGCATTTCCTTCGCTCTCTATTTACAATGAAAAATAGAGGGCTTTAGAAGAAGCATAAAGCTACTTTCAGTCTATTTGGATAAAATCAGTTTTAAAATTCCATATAAAGAATATTTATGCAACAGACACAATCAAGAATAAACCTTTATGCACTTCTCTCTCGCATTATGCTTCAAGAGTTAGATGTTGAGATGTTAAAGATGATAAAAAATGATGAAACTATTTTAGACTTTTTTCCAACTTTGAAAAAATGGGCTCCACTTACAGAGATGGATGAGCAAAAGCTTTTAGAAGAGATGATTAATCCTGACTTCGTGAACCTTTCAGTCCTTCACCTTATTCCTTATGAGACTTTTTATACTCGTGAAGATCAGATGATAGAAACAGGTGGAGCTAATCCTGTTACAGATATATACTCTGCTTATGACTTTATGGTGGACTATGAAGTGGCTCGTACACTCTCATCTGACCATATTGGTGTTGAGTTAGAGTTTATGCATCACCTTGCAAACGCAGAGCTTCAAGCGATAAAAGATGAAAATGTAAACGCAGTAAAAGAGTTAAGAGAAACACAACATGAGTTCTTAAACAAGCACTTACTGCAGTGGGCTCCACTATATCTTATAAACATGAAGTACGAATCAAGAACACCACTTTACTATGATGGTGCTGAGATGGCATTAGAGTTTATACTGAGTGACAATGAGTACTTAACAAAAGAGATAAGTGCATAAATGTTAAAGTTAAACGCGGGACTCTGTGTACGCTCTTTAAGTGTAGAGAGTGAATGTAACAAGTGTGAACTTGTCTGTCCTACTACTGCTATTACAATAGGGAAGAGTAATCTTCCTGCTATTAATTTTTCAGAGTGTGTGACTTGTGGAGCTTGTACTGCTGTATGTCCGAGTGAAGCACTAACTTTAGATGAGTTTGATGCTACTAACTTCTTTTTTGATTTTGTTGAAGATGAAGAAAATCTTCTCTCTTGTCGTAAAAATGTTCCTTGTATATCTGCTTTGAGTATAGAGCATATAATTTCACTTGCAGTACTGAAAAAAGAGATAGTTTTTGACATGGGTTACTGCGATGGATGTGATATAGCTCACACTTGTCATACTCAGATAATGAAAAACTATGAAGAAGCGACATATTTGCTTGAAGCTATGGAAAATGAAGCGGTTATAAAGTTAGAGAATGTCTGTTACGAGGACGAATCAAAAGAGTCTAATCGCCGTGATTTTTTAAATGCAGCAAATCTTAAAACTGTAGCTAAGGTTAAAAAGAGTTTTGAAGATGAAGTACAAAAAGCGAGTGATGAACTTACTGAACATACTTTAGAAAAAACTGATATAGCACTTCTGCGAAGAAAAACGATTCCAAATCGCCGTAAGATATTTTTTACAGCTATTAAAAGAGTAGAGACTCCATCACAGTTTCACATAGTAGATGCAAGAGAAGTAAGTTTTACTTCTCAGAAGTTGATGGATGAAGAGGCCTGTACAGCATGTCAAATGTGTTACCGCGTTTGTCCTACTGGTGCTTTAGTTTCAGATGTGAAAAACTCGAAGATAGACTTTGACCCATTTTTGTGTATAAAGTGTCATATCTGTCATGATGTTTGTGAGCCAAATGCCATTACACTTGCAAGCTCTTATAATGTAAAAGAATTTTTTGAGCCAAAGGTTCAAAACCTTATGAGTTTTAATGTTAGAAGATGCGATGAGTGCGATGCATTTTTCAGTACAACTGGCAATGATAAAATGTGCTATAGATGTACGTGTGAAGAGGAAGAAGCTAGAGAGCTTTGGGGAATTACAGATGATATGTAAAGTGATAAATAGAGAAGGAAAAATCTTATGATGAATGATGACAACCAGATTTCTCGCCAGACAAAGCTCTTTGGGTTTATAGGTGTAGAAGCAGGGCAGAGTAGATTCTCAGCGATAATGAACAAGAAGTTCAAAGCCAACGATGATGACACAATGATAATACCTATGAACATTCGTGAAGACGACCTTTACTTTACTGTGAGTAATATGAAAAAATCGCAGGTAAATGGGGCAGTTATATCGAGTGAATTTGTTACTGATGTAGTAGATATACTCGATAGCTCTTCAGAGATGGTTAAACGAACAGGAATGTGTGACATACTCTACCGTGAGGGTGAAACTCTTCGTGGAGATATCTTTAGTGTTCGCGTTTTAAGTGAACATCTTAAAGATATGATGATAAATAAAATTGCCATTATCGGAACAAACCACTATGCAAAAGCCTTTTCGCTTTTAGCATGTGGGTTTAACATTAGCTACTTTAATGATTCACTTGAAGAGTTGATGGCGTTTACTGTGGAAATGGAGTTACAAGATGCTGATATCAACCGAATAGCAGACGATATTAGTGTTGATTTTTCAGGTTTTGATTTAGTGCTTGATTTTTCTGACCTTACATCTTTGTCAATGATAGAAAAATTACCAAAGTTATCTATGGATATGAAAAATAATAAACAATTCTCAGTTTTAAAAAACAGAGCTTTAGAGTTAAACGCAGAGTATGTAAGTTATGATGGAATCATTGAAAAACTTACTGACAAAGCATATATTGAAATTAAAAAATAGAGGAGAAAAAGTATGAATGAAGATTTAAGTGATTTAAGAGCAGAGTTTGACAAGTTCGTAAAACAAGAGTGTGCTATTGGTGAAGATGGACAGATAGAGCAAAACAGAGATGGTGGTGATCAGGTTGATGATGAGCCAGTTCCTCAGTTTGTTGATGCACTTACAGAGAGATTACTTGCTCCTGCTATTAGTGGTGTGTACCTCTCTCGTATAGATATTAAACGTGTGGCTACGGCAATCGATGAGTCTATTCCTATTAAAGAGCGTACGAAGATGGTGAGAGCACTTTTTCGTCATACAACAAAAAAAGAGTATCTAAGTGGTGCCTTTACAGAGATAACAAAACACATCAATGGTCGTATTTTAATTTACACTGAACTTGGGGATGCTTTTCCTGCTTCAAAGTCTATTTTTGATGAAAATATTACAAAAGCAAAGAAAATGGCTAAGATGTTTGAGACGATAATAAATGATTTTGAAGAGATTGAACCTACTTCTGACCCTTTAATGGTATAATAATCCTCTATGTTAGATAATACTAAACGAGTAAATATAAAACATGGCGATTCAGTTGCGATAGTTTTAAAACAAGACCAAGACACAGGTCGTTTAACTGATGGTATCGTTCGTGATCTTTTAACAAAGTCTCCTTCTCATCCTCATGGGATAAAAGTAAGATTAATGAGTGGCGAAGTAGGACGGGTTAAAGAGATTTATTAGGATGAAAGATAGATTTATTAAACTTTATGTTATTATAATGAATACTAATTCAAAATTTGAGATAAGGACCTCCTATGAAACATTTCTTTTTCTTTTTCTTTTTCTTTTTAACAACTATGGTACTCTCAGATGACTCTTTTGACCTAGAAGAAGACCTACTTTTAAGTCTTAATGAAGTGAGTGAAATTGCTACAAAAAGTAAGCTTAACATTGATGATAGCCCCTCTTTTGTAACAGTTCTTCATGGTGATAAACTACTTAAACTTGGCATTGATGATATTTTTGGAGCGCTTGGACTTGTTCCTGGTGTACAGCTCAAAAAAGAAGCAACGGGTGTACCGGTGGTAGTCTTTCGTGGTCTTTCACAAAAAGGTGAAGTGAAGCTTATGATGGATGGTGTTGTTATTAACAATACCTACAGAGGCTCTATTTATCATTTTCTTGATTTTCCTATTGAACTTGTTGAACGTATAGAAGTGATACGAGGGGCAGGGTCTATTTTGTATGGTTCTGGTGCTGTAAGTGGTGTTGTGAATATCATTACAAAAATGGCTTCAGATGAAAGTAGTAGTATCGTTTTTGCAACTACTAAAGGTTCAAATTATTTTGATGCTGGTGCTATGCTTTTGACTAATATTGGTGGTGTAAATCTGGCCATGGATACCTATTATCAAAACCATGATGATTCTATTGATACTCTTGATAGACATCTTTATGATTACTCCTTTGGTATTAGGGTCGAGAGTAAGAACTTTACTTTCCTCTCACGAATAAAAAAATCGGATATGGGGAATGTTTATGGTGTTTTAGCCGTTGAGGATACTGAAAAAAACAGATACAATAATATAAATGAAACATTTTTTGCACAACTCTCTTACAGTAGTGCTCTTGCTAAAGATGGACATATTGAAGCACTTGTGGGGTATATGCGATATGGGCAAAAGGTTGACTCTAGACACCCTTCACTTGGGGGTGTCAATACAGACTACTTAGAGAATAGCTACTATACACAGATAGACTATACCTCTAATATAATAGAAGATAATGAACTTTTAGTTGGTGGAAGATATGAGATTGCAAAAGTATTGGTAAGTCAATGGAACTGGAACAATCAAAATCCTGCACTTCCTCAAAATAATGTAAGTCCAGATGCTACACGAGAGGTTGGTTCACTTTACCTTAATGATAAATACACACTGAACTCTCAACTTGATATATCTGCAGGCCTGCGTTATGACAACTACTCGGACTTTGGTAGTGCACTCTCTCCGACTATTGGTTTAGTGTATAAAATAGCTAGTCACTGGAGAGTAAAAGGACTCTATTCAAAGGCTTTTCGTGCTCCATCTTGGGTAGAACTAGATTCAAACAGTGACTTAGAAGCTGAAAAATCAAGCTCAATTGAGTCAGGAGTAATATATAAAAATAATAAAAACACAACAGTGCGCCTCAATGCTTATGTGACAACGGTTAATAACCTTATCACAAAACCTTCCAATACATATATCCAAAACTCTTATGCTGATTTTATAGGAGGAGAGTTTGAATACATATTTTTACCAAACAACTCCCTTGAACTTAATCTATTCGGTTCTTACGTAAAAGCAAAAGATAGTGAAGGTAATGATTTAAGTGATATTGCTAATGAACTACTTACATTTACAACACTATATCAGTTCAACACAGGATTTAGTCTAAATGGACTTGTGAAGTATGTTGGTAGCTCAAAACGAGCTGTAGGCGATGGTAGAAATTCTTTGTCTAGTAGCATTACAACTGATATAACATTGGCATATGACATAAGAACTATTACTGCATTTCTCACAATAACAGATATTTTTGATAAAGGGACAAGTTATGCCCTTTTACCTACGAGTGCTAACGGTAGTGACTATATAGATGCTGGTCGTTCAGTTTCTGCAAAACTACTATGGAAGTTTTGATATGAAATTATTATTTCTTTTAGTTATTATGGTCTCTTCAATATTTGCCTTTAATGTTAACAGTTCACTATTAAAAATACATGCAACATTACTTCCAAAAATCTATCTTATGGACTATAACTATAAAGAGAAGATTAAAAATAACAGTATTACAATAGCACTTGTTTATAAGCCTTATGACTACCAAGTAGCAAAACAACTTGAAGAACTTCTAGAAAAGAAATATGTACAAGGGATTAAAGGGTATGAACTAGAAGTGAAGTTAGTAGCTTATTCTGATGTAAAGTCTGCACAAGCAAATATTTATTATCTCTTTCCAAGCAGTTCTGAAGATATAAAGCAAGTTGTCAAGCATGCAGATAGACAAAGTGCACTTACGTTTTCTTATAAGAGAGATGACTTAAGACATGGAGTTATGATTTCCTTAGTTGTATCAAAAAAAATAAAACCTCTGCTGAATTTGAGTGCTATTCAAATGCATGAAATTTCATTTCGTCCAGTACTACTTAAAATATCTTCAATATTTGACAAAAAAATTGGCTTGAACCTTAATGGTAATTTCTTAGAATATTTTGATATGTTAAAATATTATAGGGTCTAGTGGAGATGAGAATAAACTTTAATTCTATAGCAATTAAAGCGGTTGGAATAATTGCTTTATTTACTATGTTACTCGTGTTTTTAGGCAGTTTTGTTTTAAAAAACTTATTTGTTGACTCTTATACAAATCTTGAACAGGAGAAAGTTGCAATCATAGCGGATGATATTATCGATTCTGTCGCATTGAATCTTAGCTATGGATTTATGGATGCAGTTGAAGAGATAGCTGATAAAACACTTTCAAAAGAGAGTATACTTTATGTAAAAATAGAAAATTATGAAACATTCAAGAGTTTTATATTTAGTGATGCAAATATTACATTAGATGAGTATAGAAAAAATACTGACTTTATATATGAAAATGAGTTTAATGATCCTGCAACAGGTACTAGCTTGGGAAAACTTACTTTAGTTTATTCAAGTAAGCTATTTAATAGCTATATAGAAACTTTCAATTCTTGGTTTTTTTTAGGTATTCTTATGTTCATACTTGCTTCTGCACTTTTAGGCAATTTTTTATATAAGGCATTAGAGAAACTTTCTTTATTAGACAACTCTTTAAAAAACTTTAATCCTAAAAGTCCAAAAAAATTAAATATTATATTAACTGGAAGAGATGAAGTCTCTTCTATCACACGTTCAGCAAATATTATGATTGATAATATTATACTTTTTTTAGATAAAACACGAAAACTTCATGAAGATATACTTATAAGTCAGTCACATCTTAAAGATGCACAAAGAATGGCTAAAGTAGGTAGTTTTGAATATAATGTATCAAGCAATACACTCTCTTTAAGTGATGAATACTATAGAATTTTGGCGGTAAATAAAAATACTAAAATTTCATGGGAACGATTTTTATCTTTTATAATCGGGGCTGATTATAATCGTATGCAAAATATGCTTGATAGTGCAGTCTTAAATGGTTCTGATTTTGAACTCGAATATAAACTTAAGATAAATAATAATGAAGAGATTTATATACGCACGAAAGCTAAAGTACGAAAAAAAAAGGGTGGCGATACTAAAATAACTGCTGTTAGTATGGATATTACACAAGATATTGAAAATCAAAAAACAATAGAAAATTTAGCTTACTATGATGCTTTAACGGGACTTGCAAATAGAACTTTACTTAAAGATAGAATGCTAAAGAGTATTCAAAGAGCAAAACGTTTAAAGGAAAAAGTGGGGGTTATATTTTTAGACTTGGATCACTTTAAACTTATTAATGATACTTTAGGACATGAAGTAGGGGATGAGCTACTTATTTATATTTCACAACTTCTTCAAAAGCATATTAGAAGTTCGGATACTGTTTCAAGATTAGGTGGGGATGAGTTTATTATACTTCTTCCCTCTATAGAAACACTAGATAGTTTGAAGAAACTTGCAGAAAAAATACGAAAAACATTAGAATCAAAACACATGATAAATTCACATGAACTTTATTTGACTTCTAGTATTGGTGTTTCTTTTTTTCCTGAGCATGGTGAAACATGTGATGAACTCATACGTAATGCTGATACAGCTATGTATGAAGCAAAAAATAATGGTCGTAATAATTATGTAGTATACACAGAATCTATGGGAGATTTTGTTGATAAAAGACATTACTTAGAACAGGATTTGACTGAAGCTGTAAAAACACAAACACAGATTGAAGTTTTTTATCAAGTGAAAATTGATACATTCTCTCGAAAGATTATGGGTGCAGAAGCATTAGTAAGATGGAATCATCCCGATAAAGGCTTAGTATTCCCAGATGATTTTATTTATATGGCTGAAAGTACTGGTCTGATGTTAGAGCTTGGAGCTATAGTTATTGAACAGTCTATAGAGATGATAACCAAAATCAGTAAACTTGGGTTTACTAACTTTACTATGGCTATAAATCTTTCAGCGAGACAGTTTCAAGATACTCATCTTGTTCCTTTAGTGTCAAGTCTTTTAAAAAAATACTCTGTAAATCCATCACAAATTGAATTTGAAATTACGGAAAGTATCTCTATGTCTAATGTAACAAATACTTTACGAATTTTAGAAGAGTTAAAGGCTTTTGGTGTTTCAATAGCGATTGATGACTTTGGTACCGGGCACTCATCACTCTCGTATCTCAAAAAGTTCCCTATAGATACCTTGAAAATTGATAAGTCTTTTGTCATGGATATTATTGATGATGAAGAGGACAGAGTAATTGCTCAGACAGTCATATCTATGGCTCACTCCCTTGGTCTCAAAACAGTAGCTGAAGGTGTTGAAACACAAGAACATATAGCCATGCTGCACGATATGAAATGTGATGTCCTGCAAGGGTATGTTTATTCAAAAGCGATATCAGGAGATGATTTTTTAGAGTATATTACTAAAGGGCACCTCTAAATATAAAGTAGGATAAAAAATGAAAAAACGAACTAAAATTTTAGCAACGGTTGGACCTGCTTGTGATTCTGTAGATATGCTTGTAAAGCTTATAAATGCTGGGGTTAATGTCTTTCGCTTGAACTTCTCCCATGGTACACATGAACAGCATCTTATCATCTTAGAACGCATCCGTGAAGCGATGAAAAAAACAGGACTTATTGTAGGTATTTTACAAGATATAAGCGGTCCTAAAATACGAATAGGAAAACTTGAATCTGACTTTTCTTTAAAAGAGAATGATACACTTATATTTTCCATCCAAGAGCAACTTGGAAAAAAGCTCACTTCTAATACTAATAAAGTAAGTATAAACTATCCCCAAATTTTACAGCAATTAAATATAGGTGACTATATCTATTTATATGACGGAATTATTCGTACTAAAGTGACGGGTGTCAGTAAAACAGAAGTACGAGTTAGTGTTGAAAACTCTGGTATTCTCTCCTCAAAAAAAGGTGTTAATTTTCCAAATACTAGGCTTGGTGTAGATGTACTCACTCAAAAAGATAAAAAAGATATAGAGTGGGGTGTTAAAAACGGTGTAGACTTTATGGCTATCTCTTTCGTTCAAACTGCACAAGATATGCTAAATGCGAGAGAAATAGTAAAGAGTCATGGTGGTAAACAAAATCTTATCGCTAAGATAGAAAAATTTGATGCGATTGAAAACATAGATGCAATTATAAAGCAAAGTGATGGGCTTATGGTGGCTCGTGGTGATTTAGGTATAGAAGTGCCTTACTATGAAGTACCAAACATCCAAAAGATGCTTATTCGTAAAGCTAACACAGCTAATATCCCTGTAATCACAGCAACACAGATGCTTCTCTCAATGACTAGTAACGAAAGAGCAACACGAGCCGAAATAAGCGACATTGCAAACGCGGTTATGGATGGAACTGATGCTGTGATGCTCTCAGAAGAGAGTGCAGTTGGTAAACATCCAGTTTTAGCAGTAGAGACTATGACAAAAACAATAAGAGAGACAGAAAAGCTCTATAAGTACTATCGTTATGCTGGCTATGAAAATAGAGACATCGGAGATACCATTAGTGAGTCTGCTGTTAGACTAGCATGCGATGTCGATGCTAAAGGTATTTTCGCTATTACCTCTTCGGGTGCAAGTGCAAGAAAATTAGCACGTTATAAACCTAAAAAAACAATCTATGCAATAACACACAATGCACAAGTAAGAGGACAGATGAGCTTAGTTTGGGGTGTGATTCCTCTTATGTCGGTAGAAGAAGAGTCTTTAGAAAATATTTTAGATTCATTCATAAAACGAGGGCTTAAAGAGGGTTCTATCAAAAAAGAGAACGCTTATATCCTCACAGCTGGAGACCCCATTGGTAAAGCGGGATCTACAAATATGATACGAGTTATCACAAGTGAAGATATGAAAGAATTTGTTTAGAGTTAGTCTTTAGATAAGACCTAGCACATAAAGATAGCCTTGCCAAAGTGCAGCCGTAGATATTCCCGCTGCAACACCTGCTATGATGTCATCACCCATAACACCAACACCACCTTTAGCTTCTCTATCTATACGACCGATAATAGAAGGTTTTGTGATATCAAAGTATCTAAAGAGTGCAAATGCTAAGAAAGACTGTATTAAAAAACCATTATCAATATTCATTACTTCATTCATAGTTACACCCATTGCTGGAGCGATACTAAGTGCTAACCACATTCCTACAAGTTCATCTATAACAATATTTTGCGAGTCATGAGTTTTACTTAACTCTTCGTATTTATTTATTGACTTGATTGCAATAAGTGTGATAAGAATAGTAGCTAAAAAGAGAGTATTTGTATCAAAGTATATGAGGATGAGCATACCAAGAGGT
>Ga0256840_1004388_pt1 | contig 10614 bp, 12 predicted proteins | sample 355202metaG_FD_185969 | JGI IMG/M metagenome (GOLD analysis project Ga0256840, IMG submission 185969) | Hydrothermal vent microbial communities from Mid Atlantic Ridge, Atlantic Ocean - 355-202 | ecosystem: Environmental > Aquatic > Marine > Hydrothermal vents | place: Atlantic Ocean: Mid...
GGCACCACTCAATTTCCAAGGCTTTATCCCAGTAATACTGGGGTAAAGCCTTTTTTTGTGTCTTCATATCTTTCCTCCTCTCTTGCTATCTTTTGCTGTTTTATGCTATATTTTGATTACAAAATGGAGCAAAAATGGAGCAAAAAAAATGGCTCGAATTGAAAAACGAAAAAACAAGCGCGGAATAAGCTATCTGGCGACAGTACGTCGAAAAGGGTTTGAAACCGTTGCCAGGACTTTTGATACCAAAGGAGAAGCTATCGCCTGGGCAACCGGTGTTGAGCAGGATATGAAAGATCAGCGGTATCAAAATCCGCGAAGGGCCATGAATACGTCCTTTGGCCAAGCTTTGGAAAAATACATTAACACCATTTCTCAAAAAAAAGCAATTAACACTCATATGCTGGAGAAGAGTGCAGCACGGCGGCTATTGGAGCAAATTGGAGCAGAAACACCATTGGGCTCAATAACAGCAGCGACTGCAGCAAAATACAGGGATGCCAGACTACAAGAAGTGTCTGCATATCCAGTTCGTCATGAGCTTGCATTATTATCCCACTTGTTCACCAAAGCCAAAAAAGAATGGGGTATTCCAGTTGAAAATCCCGTTGCTGATATTGAACGTCCAGCGCCCCCCAGAGGCAGAACCCGGTTCTTAACAGATGAAGAAGCTGTAAAATTACTGGAATCCAGCCGCAAAGCCCGGAATTATCGATTCTACTATTATATACTCACTCTTTTACATACCGGAATGCGGTCATCTGAAGCGGCAGGTTTGCGATGGAATCAAGTCAACTTGAAGAAAAGAGTTATTTTTCTGCCGGACACAAAAAATAAAGACACCAGGTGGGTGCCCCTGACAAAAGAACTCACCGAGGAACTTTTAAACCTGAAAAAGATCAGTAAGGGGAAGGATGAAAATCTGGTTTTTTTGAAAGACAATCAGTTAAAAACGGATCGTGCCAAGGCAAGGCCGGGAATAAAATTCAGAGAAGCATTTAATGCGGCGAAAAAAAGAGCCGGCCTGCCGGACATCCACATGCATGATCTCCGGCACACTGCTGCCAGTCATTTGATAATGTCAGGGGTAGATATTCGTACCCTGGCCGATATCTTAGGGCACCGGACTTTGCAGATGGTTCAGCGTTATACTCACCTGCTTCATGACCATAAACTTACTGCTATCGACAAAATAGGCTCACTGGGCCGGGGTAAGGAGTAAAACAACCAGGTCTCAAGAATTAATCAAGAACGTGCCTGCACACACCAAGAGGAAACCATCCAATGCTATCCTATAACGATTTGAGACCGGAGAAGGATTTCAAAAAGCGGGACTACGAACTGGTCTTCCCCCACATGAACACGGAAGAGAAAAAACGGACCATGCTCAACCTGCTGGAGCTCAAAAAAGGGTTGGATAACTCCATTGCTCCCCGCAGGACGGATGAAAACTTGATCTTCGCCAGTTGGAACATTAAAGAATTCGGCCACACCACCCAGCGATTACCCGAATCTTTCTTTTATATAGCGGAAATTATATCCTATTTCGACCTGATTGCCGTCCAGGAAATCAAGTCTTCACTGCACGACCTGAACATACTCCTTCGTCTGCTCGGGAAAGATTGGGGTTACCTGGTCAATGACATCACGGAAGGCGGTGCCGGCAATTCTGAACGAAGCTGTTATATCTTCAACAAGTCGCGGGTACAGTTTGCAGGCCTTGCCGGGGAAATCGTTCTGTGGGATGACCTGACCAAAAACTCGGAACTGAAGCAACTCAAACGAACACCCTATATCACGGGGTTCACTGCAGGCTGGAAAACGTTTGCCCTTATCAACCTCCACCTACATCCCGGTAAAGAAAAAAATGATCTGGCCATGCGAAAGCAGGAGGTTTCGTTATTTCTCAAGGCAATGGCGAAAAAACGCAAAGATCATAGCCTGTGGAGTGAGAATGTTATCCTGGTCGGTGATTTTAATTTCTACAGGGGCGCAGACAAGGATGACCCTACGATAGAAAGAATTCGGGAGGCCGGTTACCGTGAAGTCGAGAGCCTGATCGGTATCAACACAAATGCTTCCCGCACAAACGCCTATGACCGGATGTTCCTCACCAAAAATGAAAATTTTCTCCTTGGCCAAAGCCCATCCGGGCAGGAAAACGGCGGCGTTTTTGATCCTTTCAAGCATGTTTTCACAAAGGGAGAGGAAGCGACCTATGCGCAATACTTGAAAAAGCATTATACCGGCCAAAAAGACATGACTGACCCGGCAAACCAAAGAAAATATTTCGACCATCCGTGGAGAAAGAACCAACTCTCCGATCATTTCCCCATCTGGTGCGAATTGATTATTGATTCGTCCCCGGTCTTTTTAGAGCGCAGCCTGCAGAGCTATTCCTGATTCTTTTTAATTCGCCGCATCTACAAGTTTTTTTCCTGCTTTGAATTTGACAACATTCTTGGCCGGAATCTGCATAGTCTTTCCGGTCTGGGGATTGCGGCCTTCACGGGCAGCCCGCTTGGTAACGGAAAATGTTCCAAAACCAATCAGGGTAACCTTGTCGCCTTCTGATACAGCATCGGTGATTGCACCGAGCACACTTTTTAAGGCCTGGTCGGCAGTAGACTTACTCATGTTGCACTCTTTTGCCACTTTTTCTATCAAATCACTTTTGTTCATCTCTTCTCCTTGTTCTTATGTAAAATGATTGGATCCAGGAAAGGTATCCTTTGCTGAGATAGTAGAACTCCTTGAGTATTGCAAGGTTATTTCGAATCTGCAGTCGGCGTAGTCTTCATGAACTCGTCGATTTCCCGGGGAGTGTAGTAGCGAAAGCGTATCCGCTTGCTCAGTTTGGCCGTATAATCGGAGAAGGCGATGATTATCTCCCGGCCCTCGGCCATCAGTTCTTCGCCTTCCTCGTGTGAAATCCCGTCCATTTCGCCCAGCCTTGCCTTGAAATTGGCATAGGCCATGTCAAACTGGCGGAGAATATTGAACATGGTTGACCCCAAAGGCGAATTGACTTTCAGTACCCTGGCCCCCCGTTCTTTGGCCATGCTGATCTTTTTTTCCTGAATCTCCTGCCACGAAGGCTTTTTTCTCTCCTGATTTTTTTCGTTTGAGTCTGTCATTTTTTCTCCCGTATTGTTTTAAGCGGAAATTATTTTTGCATTCCTCTTGATCCGATACCTGCGCCACAGGTCCAGCAGATAAACTGAACCGTATGGAACAATGGCAGCCGCCACCATAAGAATGGAGCTTTCCGTGGCCACCGGCATCAGGTGCGGTTTAATCTCAAAGAACCCATTATATAGTTTCTCTGCCCTTGACCCGAATTGCAGGGCAAGCTTCCAGGTATTTTCCGGTGTACTGAGCCGGTAGAGCACGAGATACAGCACATAGAGAAGAAAAGCCTTGAGCAGAAGCGACATAGCCCGTCCCATGAGCAGGGAGTTAATTGCCTTTCTAGTGATATTACCGACATAATAGCGGCTGATATAACAGCACATGCCGGTATTGACGATCAGGACAAGGTAGGGAATGGAGCCAAATAGAAGATGGCCCAAGAAATCCAGCTTATGAAAAACAAAGGGGAAGAGATAAAAATGAAAGACCGGAAACAAGATGATCAAAGCAAAGCCCTCATGAAAACCGCTTTTGACCCCAATCTTGAAAAAATCCAGGGTATGCTCAAGGGTGAGGAATTCGCCGGGAATGTCCTGCCCCTTGGACTCGATCACATAAAACTGCTGCACCTCTGAAATGGCATTGAGCAGATTTCTCGGCCGGTAGATCCTGCCGGAGTCGGTGGTAATGATCTGGGCATTGGTGTCGCTCTGCCCCCTGTTTTCCCATTCTTTATCCATCAGGTGTCCGTTTCATCCATATATGGACTGACCTTGACAATATCACGCAGCATTTTGGGCTTCCCTTGTTCCATCTCGCTAATGGAGCCAAAGGCCTCGGCATGAAAGGGGGTATAATAACCTTTCATGGGTTTACCGATTTTCCGGGTCACATTGAAATAGCCACCGAAAAAGTTATCCTTGATGAGTCCTCGGGCAATAACATCCTGATCTGCCCGTAAATGATTTACAACAGTGAGCAATACACTGCGCATGGACTCATCCCGCTGACCCATGGTGGCGATTTCCATGTTCCCTGCCCGTTCCGCCATTTTCCGGGCCACATCTTCAAGAATTTTGGTCTGAAAATAAACATGACCGTCCGCCATGGAAAAAGCCATGAATTTGCGGCCAAACATTTTATTGATAAACGGTTTTAACTCATCCAAAAAACCTGCCGCATCAAACCAGCCGGAAATATCCATCAGCTCCGGTTTTTCAGTTTTCCTCTTTTCCCGATCTGTCCCCCCGGTCTCATCATAAATGTCTTGCTGGACCTGCCGGATGGCTGCACCTGTTACCTCTTGCTGTTTCCTGTCCGGTGCCTGGCCCTCGTCAACCGGAACGGCATCTTTTGTATCGATATTTAAGGCCGCCTCTTCCAACTCTTTCTGCCGGGCCTTTTGATCCGCTTGTTTCAACGTTTTGCCAAGCAACCCTTGCGGTCTCTTATGATGCAGCTTGATGGCCTGCAGAATCTCATCTTTTCTGCGCAGCTCATTAAACCCTGCAATTCCACCCAAAGGCCGTCCGGCTGCCACGGCATGCTCACCCGTTGAATACAGATACCCACGCGAAGATTCAAGTTTTCCCAGATCATGACCAAGGGCGGCAACCATGGTGTCGGGAATAACATGCCAGTCATTGGCATCTGAGAGCAACTGCACCACCTGCTCCGCCACATTGAGCGAATGATCCAGAAGAGTTGTCCTGCCAAGGAGCTGAAAGGTGTTCTCATCCCAGCTGCCTTCCACATCATTTTGAATATTGACAACCGAAGGACACTCCCCTTCCTGGTCAACTAATTTTAATATCTGACCACACACCGCCTTTTGTTCCGGGAATTTATTAAAAAAGGACCACTCGCAAATTTTTTCCAAAAACTCAGCTGCCCGCTTATTTTGCAGTTTTGGCAATTTTTCTGGTGGCGTAATTTTCTTTTTATCCCGCCACAGGGGAACAAGTTGTTCAATATCAATTGTGCCCCGCTTTTCCTTCTCCCATAACCCGGAAAGCTCTTCCAGGGTGATTTGGTTGATAACAACAAATTCTTGCGGCTTTTCCCGGCCAAAAAGCAATACAGTCACAGCGACCAGGGCAAGCACCAAGGCCAGCCCCAAAGAAATACCAATGACCCCGAACATCAGGTGCCCATGGTTACCCTGGCCAGGTCAGGAAATTTTACTTTCAATTTGCTCTCCAGTACGGTCGCGGTTTTTCCTTTGTAGGTGCCGGAATATGTGCTCAAGAACAGTTCCCGGGGCGCCATGTTCAGTATTTCGGTATGTTTGATGCGAACATCCTCGGTTTCGCGGATCGACAGACCACCACCCACGGAAATAATCGGCGAAAACTGGTGCTGCTCACCAAGATGTCGCGATACATACAGAGCAGTGCTTGCATCCGGAACCCGCATGAAAAGTTTGGTGTTACAGTTGTCCAAAATGGTATTGGCCCGATCTTCACCAACCTCTGCATGGAGTTGGCTGATGGATTGGCAATAACCATGAATATAGACTCCGGCTCCGCCTGCCTTGGCAAACAGATCCTCGATGCCGTGATAGAGAACCGACTGGGCTTCGTCTATGTGCATGACCAATGAGGGAGTGACGTTCTTACCACTGGAATAGACCCGGCCAACAAAGGCCTGGATCATGGAAATGATGACCTTGCCAGCGGTATAGGCCGCCCGTTTAGTCAACAAGGATCCAAGCTGCACCACCAGGATAATTCCCTTCCCCTCTTCCAGCCGTTTAATGAAACGGTTTTTGTCAGCCTTGCCGATGATCTGGCCCACGTTGCCGGAGGTCAGTTCAGTGAGGGCAACCCGCAGAGAACTGGCCACCTTGGAATAATAATCCGGCGGGGTAGCAAGAATTTTCTGCATGTCCATGACCAACTGTTCCGCCTCTGGTTGATTAATATACGCGAGTCGATCTTTAAGACGTTCCAGATCTCGATGACTGATGTGATTTTTTATTTCATTTAGATTAAACGACGGAATCCTGCCATTTGACTCGGCGAGTATTATCAAGGCCTGCACCACAATCAGGCTGACCTCGTAGGCCACCCCGAAAAAATACGGTTCCCTGCCCACAGCAACTCCGGCTGTGATATGGGCCACCAGTTCTTCCGGCATATAATAGGAAGATAATGGATCAAGGATTGCGCTGTATTCCGGAAAGATCGGAGTGATCAGCATCAGATCCTTGAGGCGTTTTGTATCCCCTGCCAAGTGGGTGATTTTAGAAAAAAGATCAATATCCCCTTTGGGATCAATGACAACCACGGAGTATCCTTTGCGAATATCCTGCTCAAGAATATGTTCCATAAGCCGGGTCTTCCCGACCCTGGTGGTGCCGAAGCACCAGAAATGCCCTTTACGGAAGCTGTCCGGAAAGCCCAAATCCATTATTGTTTCAGGGTGATCAAGGTGAACGCCGGTACCGATATGCGTCCATCCTTTTTTAGATTCCGGTTTTTCCCTCTTCCATTTCCAGATCTTCATAAATTTTTATCAACCCTGACCTGCATGTGCTCATTCAACTCCCTGGTCACCGCAACAATGGCAGACTTCGGGATGCGCCTGGAGACAATCACAAAACTCTTCTGCCCCACATATCGCTTCGTGCAGCGGATCATCATTTTCCTGGCTGAAAAGCCAAGTTGTTCCTTCAGCAGGATTTCCACCAGCGTTTTTGATACCCGATCAACCATCACCTTCAATCGTGGTGTACCGTTCAGAAAAACCGGATCAACCCGGCGTACATGAAAAGCCCGTTTCTCACCAATGGAAAAATCAGCGGAACTCCGTTCATGAAGCCCAACACGGTTAAGCGGGCACAGTGCTGTCACCATCTTTCCCGGAAGAACCTCCATCTCAACATGGTAGTTCTTCTCTATATCAATGGCGGTGATCTCTCCCCAGTGCAGTTCCCGCTCGTAGTATTTATATTGCCGGGTCTGCTTGAGGACAGAGGCTTTCTGCAGGTTCTTCTCCAGATGCTTCTTGATAGTATTCCAGCCACGGATCCTTGTTACATCAATGCTCTTTTGCAGCAGCACTCCATCAACCCTGTTATAGGACACCGCCTCCAAATGATCATCCGGTTGAAGCACAACCATAACCTCAAAGCCGTACCGTCGGGAAAAAACTTCAGAAAAAACCTTCTCTATCTCGACAATGACTTCACTTCTGGTCAATCCGTATTTTTGGGTAAAAAGAGATATGGTTTCCTGCATGGTTTCCTCCCTGCGGTTACCTTGGCGAGATGGTGATATTTATGGCACTCCTATAATCTCTTTTCAGGAGGGGTGACGTAGACAGTGGGTGATTTCCTTTTTCATAACCCCATTCATGTTAAAAGATACACATTGCAAACCTGTTTAATTCGTATTATTGTTTTGAATATCTCGTATTATACTTACGTTTTTCTCGTAAAATAATGACGGAGCAGAATGTACAAACGGAACAGTGAAAAATTAATCATAGAATTGTTGCAGGATTTCCGGATTCTCTATCTAACCGGTCCCAGGCAGGCCGGCAAAACAACCTTGGCACGTAAAATTGCCCAGGATTTGGGAATGCAATACATTTCCCTTGATGAGCAAACGGCATTTGCCTCAGCTCAAAACGACCCGCAAGGATTTATTGACAGCCTGGCAAATCAGCCCGTGGTACTGGATGAATTTCAATATGCCCCGGAATTAATCAGAGCAATCAAGCTTGCCTCTGACAGGCTCTCTCCGCAGGAACGTGGACGATTTTTTCTCACAGGTTCAGCAGATATTTTCAGTTCTGCCAAAACCCAGGAAGCGCTGCCGGGACACATGGCCAGAGTAGAACTGTATCCACTGTCTGTGACGGAAAAACAAGCAAGCAGTTTCAACCTGATCGACTTTTTGCTTGCCGAAAAAATATCACTGCCGGACAATCTTCCTCTACTCAGCCGGGAACAAATAGCACAGGCTTTGATTGATGGCGGCTATCCTGAGATACAGGATAAAGGATCCCGCGCAAAACAAATATGGTATAAATCATATCTGCACGGGCGTTTATTTAAGGATTTTGAATCCATTTATTCAGCAAAAGGTGATTATCACACCAAACTCGAATCACTCATCCCGTACCTGGCCGGCTTAAGCGGGAACTTGCTGAAATACGCAAGTGTTGCCAATGATCTTGGCCAAAACGACAAAGTCGTCAAATCATACATTGAGGCCCTGGAATGGATGTTTATCATCAAACGTATTCATCCTTATGTAAAAAACAGAGCCAAACGACAGACCATCGGCATAGCCAAAATGCATACGGTTGACACAGGGCTAGCCTGCCATCTCCTTGGGTTAAAGAAAAAAGAACAGCTTCTGGATTCGATGTATTACGGTGGAATGCTGGAAAACTTTGTGGTCATGGAGTGTTTCAAACACCTTGCATGGTCGGAAGAAACCATGAACATCTACCATTTCCGTGACAAAAGAAAAAATGAAGTGGATATCGTGTTGGAACAGGAGGATAATCGTTTGATTGGTATTGAAGTAAAGGCTTCCAGTACGATACGCAGCAGTGATTTTAAGGGACTCCAAAAATTTGCTGAGCTGACAGGAAACCAGTTCAAGTGTGGTCTTGTTTTTTATACCGGCTCAAGATTATTGCCGTTTGGTGATGGCAACAGACCCTACTTTGCTGTTCCATTGTCAATATTATGGGTTTAAATATACGCTGGACAATCTCAAGGCATGAAAATGTTAAGCAAAGCAGAACTGACAACAATTTTAGAAATCATATTTGACTGCACACGCTGCGGTACCACCGAGACCTTCTTTGAGATTACCTGCAAGGTAAGTAACCTGCTGCAAGCTGACCGGCTTGTTTTTCTTTCTTCAAGAAATGGTTTCCTGAGTGTTCCCACATCAGTAAAAGAGATCAACATATCATACCCGACCGAATGGACAGATACATATCGGTCTCAAAATTTTCTCGCAATCGACCCGATCGTTTTTTCAGGAAAAACCGGCCTGCTGTATTGGAAAGATGTTTACAGGGAACTTCCACCTGACCGGGAATTTTACTCTCAAGCCAAATCATATGGCCTGGCAAATGGTTTTTCTCATATCATCTCCAACCAACAAATATTTGGTTTGATGTCTGTTGCTGGAAAAGAGCTTGTCAATTCACCACGTAACCAGGCTATTCTCAACAATCTTGCCCCGCATCTTCATCAGCTTGTACTCTCCCTTACACATCAAAAAGAGAAGGTCAATCTGCCACGGTTAACGCCACGGGAACGAGAGGTACTGCTTTGGGCAATGGAAGGAAAATCGAATTGGGAAATATCGGTTGTTCTGGGGATTGGCCGGGAAAGTGTCAAAGGCCATATTGCAAATATCCTCCGCAAACTCAATGCGAGCAATCGTACCCATGCTGTGGCAATTGCCCTGCAGAATGATTTGCTTTTCCCTGCAGAGATGGCGCCAAAAAGCTATATATCATAGGGCAGATTCTGCTTCAACGAACAGGTTGATTTTAAAAATTCAGCACATGTTCCTCCACTTTATATAGCCCCTCCAACATCCACCAGATCTTCATAAAAATCTGGCGAAGAGTTCCCCCCCAAATGGGGGAGTTTTTTTCGGATAAATTCATTGTATTTTATGTCATTTTTAAAAACCTCAATGGCAAAATGGGATTTAAGCATAGTTAGCTGCCACCAGAACACAAAAGAAGAGAAATCATGAAATCAGAAAGATATAAAATCGGGTGGAAAATTATCTGAAATAGACGGGAAACAGGGAGGGAGGGTTGTGGAAGCCCTTAAGGATATTTCTCCAGAATTTGCAGACTTGCTCATAGAGTTCCCTTTTGGAGATGTCTATAGTCGCCCAGACTTAGATTTAAAATCCCGTGAGATAGCAACAGTATCAGCATTAACTGCGATGGGTACAGCGGCACCTCAATTAAAAGTTCATGTCCAGCTGCCCTTAATGTTGGTTGTAGTCCACAAGAGATCATTGAAATTATGATTCAACTGGCTGTGTATGCTGGTTTTCCTGAGGCATTAAATGGACTGTTTATTGCGAAAATAGTCTTTGATGAGCGAAACTTAAAAGTCAACAGCTAACAGGCCCGGCTGTTGATGAACGCCGGGGGCCCATTATATTTTACAATTTATTAGCTATATCAAATAGCAGAAGGGATATTACAAATGGACTCAAGTCTTTTGGGGATTTTTGTCACTGTGGCTATTGCGCACTTTCTTGCACTTCTTAGTCCTGGTCCTGATTTTGTTCTTATTGTCAAAAGCGCAATAAAAAATGGCGGCAAAAAGTCTATAGGCGTCGCTGCGGGCATATCCAGTGCAAATGCATTATACATTGCACTATGTTTAATTGGGGTTGGTTCCATTCTGGCCAAATCAGCAACAGTGCTGATTGTGCTAAAAGTGATGGGTGGCTTATTTCTTATTTATCTCGCTATTCAAGC
>Ga0256840_1004389_pt1 | contig 10612 bp, 10 predicted proteins | sample 355202metaG_FD_185969 | JGI IMG/M metagenome (GOLD analysis project Ga0256840, IMG submission 185969) | Hydrothermal vent microbial communities from Mid Atlantic Ridge, Atlantic Ocean - 355-202 | ecosystem: Environmental > Aquatic > Marine > Hydrothermal vents | place: Atlantic Ocean: Mid...
AGGTTACTTGGTGTTTGTAGTCCAAAATCTGTATACTTAATTTTCACACTGCCCTCGATATAGAGTCCATTATCATCTTCTTTTATCTTTACTGGAAAGTTTATCTTTTTGCTTACATTATTGATGGTCATGATACCACTTGCGTGATTATCTACTATAGTATATTTATAGGTAATAAAAGGGTAAGCCTCTGCTTGAAGCATCTCATCAACATTATCATCACGCATAGAACTTTGACTATCAAAACCTGTTACTTGGATGCTAAGTTTTCCACTATACTTATCATCAACCTTTTGGATTAAACCATTTAAACTTTTGTTGATAGAGATAATGGTGTGGGTACTAAAAAATTGCTCTTTCTTAGCATCATAGTAAACCTCGGACTTTGTGTTGTCAAGTATATATTCGCTTGAAAATAATAGCGTATAACTCAACAGAAATAAGAGTAGATATTTTATCATTTGGTATCCTTATCTTAGATATCTGCTTGACTTTTAATAAATAGCTTCATTAAAGCACCTGTAAGTGTTAGGTTTGTAACCATTGCGACTACAACTGTAACACCAGTTATTAAACCAAAATTAAACAAGTTGTTCATGCTTGCAAACATAAATACTAAAAAGCCTGAACTCAAAACTGCAGAGGTTATAAGAATCGCTCTACCACTTGTATGAAGTGTCTTTCTTATCGCTTCATCAACATCATTGTGGATGATGTAGTAGCGTTTAAAGTTGTGCATATAATGGATAGTATCATCTACAACCATCCCAATGGCAATAGCTCCGATAAGTATTGTAAACATATCTAGTGGAAGGTGAAACATCACCATGAAAGCAACTGCAAACATGATGGGTGTAAGATTAGGAATCATACTAAGTAAACCAAGTTTAAAGTTTCCAATGAGAAGAACCATTAACATAGCGATAACAATAAAAGCTATAATATAACTTTCTATGGAGCTCAAGATAGATTTGGTGATAGTAGTGGACAGGATAGGAAGAGTCCCTGTTACGGATACAGTAGCCATATCTTTAAACTCAGTGTTGAGAAGGTCTTGTAGCTCATCAATCATCTCAACATACTCCACTGAATCAACCCATGGTGCTTTGATGCTAATGCGAGTTTTACTAAACTGCGAGTCTACGATATCTTCTAAGTCATCACTCCCACTATTTTCAAATAATAAAAATTCTTGAGCTATTAAATCCTGGTTTTGTGGAATGACGTAGTACTCTTTTTGATTTTCATTGAGGGCCATGTGTATCTCTTTGAGTACATCATTGATACTCACAATCTTCCCTATAAAGTAGTTTTCGCCCTTGTATGTATATATCTCTTGAGTTACTTTTTCTATACTATTTAAAAATCTAGGATTATAAACACCATTTTCTTTGCCAGTATCAAGTACAACTTCAATGCTGATAGATCCACGCATCTCTTTATCGATAACTTCTGTGTTTATTCTTACAGTATTGTCTTTTTTAAACCAATGCAGAGGGTTATGAGAAAATTGCATTTGTGAGCCTAATACAAAAGATACAATTATGACTACTATAGCGGATACTGTAATAGACTTGTAGTGGTTGATGGAGAAGTCCGCAATGTTTATCATAATTGCATCAAGAAAGTTTTCTTTTTGACCTGTTCTCGCTTTCATTGGAATGAGAGAAAGGAGTATAGGGATAAACACTAAGGTTAAGATGAGTGCTAAAGTAACACCTATCGCGGAAAATATTCCAAGAGCTGCCACGGGTGCTATATCTGAAATAGAAAAAGAAGCTAGGGATGCTGCTGTGGTAACAGAAGTCATGAAAACTGCTAATCCTGAATGCCCGATAGCATATACTATAGCCTCCATCTTATCACCCACTTCATCAAATTTATGATAAAAAATACTCAATATATGGATACTAGCCCCAATAGCTACAGCTAAAAGAAGGGAGGGGAGAATCTGTGTCATAGAGGTGATAGGATAACCAAAAAGTGCCATACTCCCTATGGTTGCAAGAAGTGTTAATATCACTACACCAAGGGGTATCAAAACACCACTTATGCGCTTGAAAGTCAAAAAGAGAAGGGTAGCTATAGTGATGATAACATAGAGAATAAACTTTGACATATCTGCCATAAGTGTTGTTTGGAGATTTTTTGTTACTATGGGACTTCCCGCATCATAGATTTGAAAATCATCAGCTTTATATTTTTTTAGAATCTCTTCTAGGGTACTTATGAGTTCATTTGTTTCAGGTGCTGTGATGAACTCTAGGTTCTCTTGTGTAGCACCTGTGTCTTCTTCGAATCCACCGAGTAAATCATCAGAATGCTCAATCCCTATGGATGTATAAGTATTTGTTGTTATCATGATGGTGGTAAATGTTGCATCAGCATTGAGGTACAAGTCTGTATAGATATTATTGCCCTGAGCAAAATCTTTGATAGCTTGAAGTTTCTTAGCATCATCAGGTATGCCATCGTTAAAAAGGTCTTCTACTATGAGTTCACTTTTGTTTCCAAGAGTTTTTCTTGCATTTTGTAGGGAGTTAACCTCCTTGATATAAGGGACATTTTCTTCTATCTCTTTATGAAGTTTAAAAAGTTTTGTTAAAAAATCTTTATCGAAAACATCTTTTGTTTTGATGGCTACAATAATCTTTTCATCACGACCAAACTGATTACGAAAGTCATTGTACATTAAGATTTGAGGATCATCTTTATACAAGAAGCCCTCAGTAGATGTATCAAAAGTGATTTTAGGAAGGTTAGACGCAAGAGCGAGCACTATAAAAAGTGTTAAAAAAAGTGTTTTAAATCGGTGTTTAATGATGACGTGAGTAAAATTTTCAAATTTTTTCTCAACAACCATTCTCCAGTTAGATGTCATAGTATAAGCCTTATATAATATTATATTTTTATATTATATATAATGAGCATTAGGGAACTGTTAAGAAAATTCTTTAGATGAAAGTGACACTTTCTTCTAAAGAGGTGCGAGCAGGTTGGTAGGTGTTTATCTTAGCATCATCTGCATAACCTATAACAACGCTATATAAAAGAGCTAAATTATCAGGTACATCAAGTGCTTTAGCTACAACCTTGCCAAACTCTGTTGTTGATCCTTGCGGACAAGTATCTAGTCCATGTTCACGTGCAAGTAGCATGATAGATTGCATATACGCACCACAGTCTATAAGTACACCCTCAGCTCCATCTATGTTCGCTTTATCAGTAAAGACAAAAAAGACAGTTTGTGCTCCAAACCATCTAAAGTTATCTTGCCACATCTTAAGTCGAGTAGCTTCATCTTTTCTATCTACTTCCATAAGTTTGTAAAGTCCAGCGCCAGTTACTATACGTCTTTTTTTGTAAGGATTTGTCCAATTAACTGGATAGTATTGAATAAATTGGTCATGAACAACACCGGTATCCATCTTCTCAATGATAGCATCACCTACTTTTTTAAGAATATCTTTATCGCTAACTGCATAAGTTACCCAAGGTTGCATATTTGCCCCACTAGGCGTCATTGCAGCTGCTTGTAAAATTTTTTCTTGAATGTCGCGTGGGACTGGTTTTGGTAGGTATGATCTTTTTGATGAACGAGATTGAAGCGCCTCTGTGACTGTTGACATATATTTCCCTGTTTAAAAATTATTAATTATGTAATTATATAGTAATTTAACAAAATATGATATATAGTCTATTGACTAAGATAACTTGACATAAGCACACTCAACTTGCTATAATACATCATAAATGAATTTAAAGGAAACAATATGCAATCTAATATATTTGAAAAACTAACACACAACATGAGTGAAGCTATAGAGTCAGCCTTGTCTTTAGCGTTACACAATAAAAATCAAGAGGTGGAGGCTATACACTTTCTTTGGGCATTATTAGCAAATTCTAATTCAGTACTCAATCAAATGTTCAATAAAATGAATATTGATAAAACAGCCATAGAACTTGATGTAAGAAGTTTAGCCGAAAAATTGCCAAAATCTAGTTCGGTAAGTAAAGAAAATATCAAACTCTCTCGTAGCTTTATGCAAACTCTAGAGAGCGGGGCAGGGGTTATGACTAAAAATGGTGATACTTTTTTAGCTGTTGATACCTATATACTAGCAAATTTAAGAATAGAGCCATTTGAGTCTTTACTTAAAAAGTACATAGACATCAATGAACTTGCTAAAAACATAGAAGCATCAAGGGGTGGTGCTAAAGTAGATAGCCAAAGTGCAGATGAAACTCATGAAGCCTTAGAAAAATACGGAATTGATTTGACAGCACAGGCGCATGATGGGAAGCTTTCCCCTGTGATAGGACGTGATGAAGAGATAACACGTATGATGCAAATCCTCATCCGTAAAACGAAAAACAACCCTATGTTACTAGGTGAACCTGGTGTCGGTAAAACTGCCCTTGTTGAAGGTTTGGCACAACGTATAGCTAACAATGAAGTACCAACCTCTTTACAAAACAAAAAACTAATCGCGCTAGATATGAGTGCTCTCATTGCTGGGGCAAAGTACCGTGGAGAGTTTGAAGACAGACTCAAAGCAGTTATCGATGAGGTTCAAGAGAGTGGAAATATCATCTTGTTTATTGATGAGATTCATACTATTGTTGGTGCTGGAGCATCAGAAGGAAGTATGGATGCAGCGAACATCTTAAAGCCTGCACTCGCTCGTGGAGAGTTACATACTATAGGGGCTACAACACTTAAAGAGTATCGAAAGTACTTTGAAAAAGATGCAGCTTTGCAAAGAAGATTTTTACCTATTAACCTTGATGAACCAACTGTCAATCAATCACTTCAAATACTTCGTGGTATCAAAGAACGACTTGAAACGCATCATAACGTTAGCATCACAGATAGTGCTTTAGTAGCTGCAGCAAAACTAAGTGACCGTTATATTGCAGATAGATTTTTACCAGATAAAGCGATAGACCTTATTGATGAAGCTGCTGCTGAATTAAAAATGCAAATAGAATCAGAACCAAATGTACTAGGTGCTGCAAAAAGAAAAAGTTCTGAACTACATGTAGAACAAGAAGCGCTAAAGATGGAAGATACTCCTGCAAATGAGAAAAGACTTGCTGAGATAACAAAAGAGTTAGCTGATGTTGATGAAAAAGTTCGAGATTTAGAAGCGCAGTTCGCGACAGAAAAAGATGTGTTTGATAAAATTTCAAGTATAAAACTTGAGATAGAAGCCAAACGAAAAGAAGCGCAAAGTGCAAAAAATAACTCAGATTTTAACCGTGCAGCAGAGATAGAATATGGAGAAATTCCAGCCCTCATAGAAGAGGAAAAAAAGATTAACGAGTCCTGGGATAAACTTCAAGCTGAAGGGACACTCCTTAAAAATAGTGTAGATGAAGAGTCCATTGCTAGCATCATAAGCCGTTGGACAAACATACCGGTAACAAAAATGCTTGAGAGTGAGAAACAAAAAGTACTCCATGTCCAAGAAGAGTTAAACAAAGAGGTCGTTGGTCAAGAAGATGCGACCTTTGCTGTGAGTCGTGCTATAAAACGCAATAAAGCGGGACTCAGCGATGGTGCAAGACCAATAGGAAGCTTTTTATTTTTAGGGCCAACGGGTGTTGGTAAGACGCAAACAGCAAAAACTTTAGCGAACTTTTTGTTTGATAGCCAAGAAGCTATGATACGCATAGATATGAGTGAGTATATGGACAAAGCATCAGTTTCTCGCCTTGTTGGTGCAGCACCTGGGTATGTTGGGTATGAAGAGGGTGGACAGCTCACTGAAGCTGTTCGCCGTAAACCATACAGCGTTATACTTTTTGATGAGGTTGAAAAAGCACATCCTGATGTTTTTAACATCTTGCTTCAAGTGCTTGATGATGGACGCTTGACTGATAATAAAGGTGTAACAGTTGATTTTACAAATACCATTATTATCCTGACTTCCAACATAAAAGAAGATGAAGTGAAAAGTGCCTTTAAACCAGAGTTTATCAATAGACTTGATGATATAGTTATATTTAATGAACTTGGTAAAAAAGAGATAAGAGGTATAGTAGATATCTTCTTTAAAGAGATTGCAAATAAAGTAGCACAAAGAGATATAGAACTCACGCTAAGTTCTAGTGCATCGGAGTTTATAGCAGAAGCAGGGTTTGATCCACTTTATGGAGCAAGACCACTCAAACGCGCTCTTTATGAGATTGTAGAAGATAAACTTGCAGACTTGATACTAGAAGGAAAAGTGCATGAAGGCTCAAAAGTTGCCTTTGATATGGATGGAGATGAGATAATGGTAAAAGTTTCGTAAATAAACAATGGATATAATTTTATTATGAAATACATTCTTAGCATAATGCTCTTAGCATCATCACTTTTGGCATGTACGGGAGACTGTTTGACGTGTCACCCTAAGCTTGTTCCTACTATTGATACAGACTTACGTCATAAGCCTATGCTTGGGTGTATCCAATGTCATTCTGCTGAGCCAAATGCTATGGCTGAGTGTGGTGATGACTGTTTTGGTTGTCACCCAATGTCTAAGATAAATGATGCTAATGTAAGACAACATGATGTTATACAAACCTGTGTAGACTGCCATGTCAATGCAGATAAAGAATTGCTAGATATATCAAAATCACATAATCAATCACATACAAAGTCGTTAAAAGATTTTTTAAATAATTAGTCGTTTATATCTTATCAATGATAAGCATATACTCACCCGCTAGCTCAAAGTTTTTTGGAGATTCAGGTGGTTTTTTATAGGGATGTAGCCAAGTTCCATTTCTGTAAAGATGTTTAAAAAATACAAGATTATTGTCTAAAAAAACATTGAGTTCGTGACTCATTCTTATGCATCCATGAGATGCGGGAATGCCAAGAGATTTTTTAGATATATGTGTATGGATTGCAAAGTTGAGTTTATCTGTTATAAGTTTGTACTCTTTTTTGCTTTTCATTTTTTTGCCATTTTTTTTAAAAGTATTGTAGCGAACGCTCTTTTGTATGCCAAAGAAAAATACAAATCTATCTTTTTTTCCATAAGGCATGGTATATTTGTCTTTATATATTTTACCCTTAGAACGCCACCCACTTACTATAGGGAAAAAACCACTAGGAGTTTTAAGAAAATGATCCTCACCTTTTTTTACCTCTGCTTCTCTTTCCATCGCTCCACTTGCGATAAAGTCAAAGCCAATAGGTTTGAGTGTTTTCATTTTGTTGTCCCATAACAAAAGTACAAACACTTGTTTGGAAAGGTCGACTATGGTGATGAACTGAGTTGAGGTAAGTCTCCACTTATCTGAACGCATTCGAAACTCTACTTGCGTGAGATACTTGTCATCTAAGACAAAGGTCTCTGCTCTTTTTTTAAGAATATTTTTGACATACTTTTTTTGCATAAAGTTTGAGAGCCTAATTCCATAACACTCTGTTGCCTTATTTTTACAGGTTTTTTCTAAAGAGCGTATATAGTATTTATTGTAAAGTGGTTCAAGTATAACTTTGTTATAAAAATCCCCTTGGATAAGTCTAAGATTGTAGGCATTTGCTTGTAGAAATGTACTCATATATATGAGTATAAGAATAAATTTACTGTATTTCATCAATCTTTTGTCTTCTTTGCTACTATTACTTGTTTTTTCATCTTGTATATCTCATAGTCTTCATTTTTAAACTCATCATAGTATAAAATTTTAAAAGAATTATCTATGATATTTTTTAGTTCTTGACTTTGGAGTAGGTTGGACATATCAGACTTTGTTTTTTCGTTAGCATCATCTAGCATATAGGTTTCAACAAATAGAATACCATCCTTTTTAATTGATATTTTTGCTTTTTTGATGATGTCACGGTTTAGGTAATTTGCCATAATTATGAGGTCGTATTTGTCTTTTTCAATTTCGTATACATCTAAATCTATTAAATGTGTAGTTATCTTTTGTGTTAAATTTTTAGCTTTTGATTCTTCATTTAAAGTATCTAGGGCAAGTTTAGCAATATCTACTGCATCCACCTTAAAGCCATTTTCCGCGAGAAATATACTGTTTCTTCCTGCTCCACAAGCTATATCAAGTGCATACTCAGGTTTAGTATATTTTATGTAGGCTTTTAAGTTTGTACTAGCATCACGAGGTAGGAGTAGTTGGCTTTTTTTGAGATATTTTGCATCCCATTTTTGTTTATCTATTACTGACATAATCTTTTTTACGAATTATATCTAAATTATTGATTTGAGTAGTGAGAAGCACTTACAACATCGCCAATAATAGCGCTATGGTAAAGATATGGTTTTTTAATATTTCGTATAACATAACGACCACCAGAGCTAGTTATAACTTCTAGTGTGCCAACATCTAAAATAGTTTTTAGCCTTTTGTTTATAGGTTTTATATAGATAGTCCGAATATCTTTCAAGTTTATGGGAAAAATCTCTTTTATTTTGTGATCTTTGAGTATGATGAGTCTTTCTTGTGTAAGGAGACAGTGGTAAGATTTTTTCTCTTTAATCTCTTGAAGGTTTACATAAAAAGTTCTGGTGATAAGAACTAAGCCTATAACGCCTATCTCATACTCATAACCTATGAAAAGCAAGGCAAATCCTAGAATGTAAAGCAGGACAAGTGGTGTATAAAAAGTGTTAGAAATTTCTGCTTTTGCAAGTACAGACTCTTTGTCACGAAGAATTTTTGATATTTCATCCATAATGTATTTAAAAGTTTCTCTCTATTTTACTAATTCAAATTGTTCTTTACTAAGAATATTTTTTGTGTCATAGATACATCTTAAATGCAGCATAGTAGCTTCAGCCCGTAACTCTGCTAGTTTTTCAACACTGTCTTCTAACTCTTCTGGGTTAGTACCATCTTTAGAAGCTTGTACTATCTCATTTTCAAGAGGAAACACTTCACCTTTGATGGTTGAGAGACCACCTACTGTTCGTATTCTTATATGTTTTAGTTTTTTCTTTTGTTCTGATGTAAGGGCTAAATCTTCATCATCCCATAGTTGCATGATAGTTCCAGTGAGGTGAGGAAGCTTTCCATGGATGAGAAATGGTTTTTGCTTAGCACTTAAGTTAGATGTTGTGATGCTAAGCATCAATATAATACTACTAAGTAGTGTTAAAAAGTTTATTTTCATGGTAAGGTCCTTATCTTTAATGTGGAAATGATATAACATTTGTATTAATGTAATGTTAAGTTAGCTATAACCTTCAAGTAAGACTTGGATGTAGTTACAACAGATGTAGCTTTTGCTCTATGTCTAACCCTGATAATTTTTATCAAAAGCTTATCATCTTCAATAAAATAGACAACTCTATAATCCCCAATCTTAATTCTAAAATTATGTTCAGTGCCCAATAACTTCTTGTGCTTAGCCGGATGTGGATTAGTCGCTAAATTTTCTATTGTTTTTACTATTTTTGGAATTTACGTTTGTCGATTTTACGAAGTTCTCTTTTAGCAGATGTTTTCCATTCAATTTTATAGAGTGTCATCGGCTTTTAATTCTTTTAAAAAATCTTCATGCGAGGTAGTTTCTTCATCTTTTCTATCTGCAATAGTCCTTAAATCTTCTATATTCTCAAGCATATCCTCAAACTCTTGCATCTTTATCAGTAATATATTGAGGATGTAAATTTATTGGCATGGTCATATAAAACTCCTATAGTCTGTTTGTTCCTTAAATTATATCTAATTATTTTAAAACTTCATTAATATAATTTAGTTTCTCATTACAAATACTTTCAAGTATTTTTTCACTTAAGTTTAAGCATTCATCAGTGATTTCAAAATAATATATATCGCCTTCTTCTTTGTCTCGATAGGTATACTTTGTGAAAAATTTACTTATTAGCGTTTCTTGTTATTTCAAACACAACTGAAGCCCATGCATCAGTATCTTTTAAAGTGGTTGTTTCTTCTCTATAGTGAAATTTAAAATTTATATCTTTATGAAGATTTTTTGCTTGTTCAAAGATTTTTTTAGCTTGTTCCCTTATTTTATTTTTAGCGTTTCCACTTTCATAATGTCTATCAATATAAAATGCAATAAGTCCAAATTCAAATGTTGATTTAGAAGTCTTTCTCTTAAGAACCTCTTTTATTCGGTTAATGTCAGATGTAATTTTTCTTAAACTAAAAACACTGTTTTTTACTTCGATGAGTGCCTTAGGTTTTTCATCTTCTCGCCAGACTGAAATGTCACATCGCCCATTTTTTCGAACTTTATTAGAGATGCTTCCTTTCCCTTTAGCGTCAGCTAATCCTAATAAATAGTCTAAATTATCTTCTAATGTTATAAGCTCTTTTGCTCCAATGTTTTCAATTTCTATTGCGATGCTTTCAGCAATTTTTACAGTTAATAAATATTCAGGAGCATTACATACCCATTCTCCACCACTCCATTTTTGATAAAGTTCAACAGAAGTTTCAATACCATCTAAAGTAGCTTTAATAATTTTATTTCGAGATATTTTTATTTCTTCTCTGACATTCATGTATTTTCCTTTTTTGTTAAATAAATTTCTAATTCCTCACTAATTATATCACAAAGCCACTGTGGCTCTAATACTCTTAAATGGGGTATCCAATACTTAATAATTGGTATTAT
>Ga0256840_1004390_pt1 | contig 10611 bp, 12 predicted proteins | sample 355202metaG_FD_185969 | JGI IMG/M metagenome (GOLD analysis project Ga0256840, IMG submission 185969) | Hydrothermal vent microbial communities from Mid Atlantic Ridge, Atlantic Ocean - 355-202 | ecosystem: Environmental > Aquatic > Marine > Hydrothermal vents | place: Atlantic Ocean: Mid...
AACGCGAAGTCTCTCTCAACCTTTTAAACAAGGTCTCTCTGTTTGTGGATGGGAATTATAGGAGAGTCTTGCTTAGAAAACGCTTAATGTTTGGTGGGTTTTTTAAAAAGTTTTTGAAGTTTTTTATCTGTTACTTTTTGTAGAGTTTTGTTGACAACTAAAATTCTGTAATCCAACCGCCGCCTATCAGTTTGTCATCATCATAAAATACCGCAGCCTGTCCGACTGCAACACCAAATACACTCTCCTCTAATGTCAGATATGCTACATTATCTTCTATTTTCACATGGCATCCAACTGCTTTTGTTCTATAACGCAGTTTCACTGTTGTATCAAACTCTTTTCTATTGTCAAACATATTTAAATTATTGAGTTTTACATCATAACAAGCCAAATCTTCTTTTTTACCGACAACTATTTGGTTTTTTTCAGGGTTGATACTCAGTACAAAATGAGGTTCATGTGCACCATGTACTGTAAAACCTTTACGCTTTCCAATTGTATAATGCATATATCCCTTATGCTCACCGATAACATTGCCATCTTGATCAAGTACTTCTCCAGGCTGATCAACTTCTACATAATCTTTTAACAGATCAGTATATGTTGTTTCTACAAAACAAATTTCACTTGATTCCGCCTGCGATGAAAATGATTCCAATCCTTTTATAGATGCAGCCAATGCTTTTATGTCTTTTTTATGTCTTTCGCCTAATGGAAACTTCAATCTTGGTAGAATTTCTCTGTTAATATAAAAAAGAAAATAACTTTGATCTTTTGTATCATCATCTGCAGAGTAAAGATACTTTCCGTCGGTTTTAATATAATGTCCGGTTGCCAAATACTCAGCACCGATTTTATCGGCAAATTTTATCATCTCACCAAATTTAAGATTTCTGTTACACAGGGCACACGGATTTGGAGTTTTTCCCTCAGCGTATGTATCTATAAACGGTTGAAATACTTTTTTATTAAATGTTTCCTGTAAATCGAGTACATGCAACTTAATACCAACAAAATCAGCAGCTTTTTGTGCACGTGCCTGATGAATTTCATGATACCCGGGTTTTGAATGAAGTTTCATGTATAAACCTTCAACTTCATACCCCTGCTCTTTTAACAATAGAGAAGTAATTGTTGAATCAACCCCTCCACTCATTCCTACTAAAACTTTTTCTTTCATTATGCCCTCAAACTTTCTTATTAACCTTTAAGCTGTGTTAATCTTTCTTTCTTTGTGCCTATCGTTGTTACCTGTATTCCAAAGTTACCATCCACAATAACTACTTCACCCTGTGCTATAACATGATTATCTACCAAAATATCTAACGGATCATTTGCCAACTGGTTTAATTCAATAACTGAGCCGATATCCATATTCAGTACATCTTTTAACAACATTCTTTTTTTACCGATTCTTACCTTTACAGGAAGTTTTACATCCATAATAAGAGCAATGTTTTTCATCTCTTCACTGCTCAAAGTAATATCTTCTTCACAATTTGATGTTGTATGTTCCGAAGTACCGGCACTGCTCGCATGTTCATGTGTATTTGCAGTTTCTTCTGAAGATTCTGTTGGAAAGAGTACATTTTTTAATTTTTCATCTATAATAAACATCAATAATGAATGCACGGATTCCAGGTTAAACTTATATACATACATTCTGCTGAAAGCTTCGAGACTTACTTCATCATTATCACCAACCAACTCTATACTTTCTATACTGAAAGACAAAACAGGCAACTCTTTTTGAGCAGAAAGCGTATTTGCAATAGCACCAAAAATATTTGACACTATCTCTTTTGTAGCATCCATATCATCTTCGCTTACATCTTCTCTCTCACTGGCTTCTTCACCCATCATCATATCTGAAAGTGAGGCTGCCAGATTTGGTGGTAATGCTACCATTGCCTCTGCATTCACATCTCCGCTTACCTTGATTTTCACCAAAACAATAGGAGGAACAATATTTGAAATGATGCTTAGTTCCTGTTCTTCTTTTAATTCCAAAGTTGGAGCAGTTCCAATAAGTGCTTCAATAGTACCAACTGTTTCATCTTCAAATAGTTTCATAAAGTCACTCATATTTTACTCCTCATATTTGTTTTCAAATTCCATTTCACCTTCATGAATTATATCTTTGACCCCGGAAATTTTTTCGTGTCTTTGTTTTTCCAAATTCTCAAGTGCACGCTTGACAGTATCTTTTTCTGTTTCAATAATCTCTGTAATACTAATTGATTTTCTAAACCTACGCAGTCCTATTTCACCACGAAATCTCTCTTTACCATCTACGGCAACAGTCACAATATCATCTGCAGCACTTGAGAGTCTGATTACATCACCAATTTTCAATTCAAGTATATCATGCATAGTTAAATCTGCATCACCCAGGTTAGCTTCTACATTTACTTTTGCACCACCGAGAAGAACCTTCAGTTCCATATTTCTACTTTTTTTAGAACTTGTTTCGTTTAGCATTAAATCACGACTTGCAAGTTTTGGCAAAACAGGTTCCAAAGAGATAACAGGATAACATATATTCATCATACCAGAGGAGTGCCCAATAATTATTTCCATTACAACCATAACAACAATTTCGTTTTGTGCAACAATTTGAACAACATTCGGAGATGATTCTTTAGACTCTATTGTCGGATAAATTTCCATGACAGGAGCCCATGCTTCTTTTAATGTGCTCATCATAACGCGCAGTATAGTTTCAAACAGACTGAGTTCTATATCCGAAAACTCCCGACTTGCATCAAAAGGTTCTCCTTTTCCGCCAAGTAACCGGTCAAGCATTGGAAAGGCAATTGACGGGTTAATTTCAATAATCCCACTTCCCTCAAGCGGTTTTACTGAAAACACATTAAAACTTGTAGGGTTTGGCAAACTCATCAAAAATTCGCCATAGGTCATTTGATCAACAGAGTGCAACTGTATTTCAACAATAGAACGCATAATTGAAGATATCTGAGAAGCCAGACTTCTGGCCATTTTGTCATGAACACCGCGAAATGCACGAAGCTGTTCTTTTGAAACCCTGTTTGGACGCTTAAAATCATAGAGAGTTACCTGCCGTTGAGGCAAAAGAGCATCTTCATCACTTTCTAAGACATTTTCACCTTCATCTTCAACAACATCCAAAAGCGCATCAATTTCTTCTTGTGATAGTATATCTGCCATGTTATGCTCCTATACTCTCTTTAATTTTTTGGATTACAGACTTGTGAATTTGTGAAATACGAGACTCAGTTATATCTAAAATATCACTAATTTCTTTTAAAGTCAACTCTTCAAAGTAGTATAGCTGAATTATCATCTGTTCTCTCTCTTTATAGGAGGAAAGAACTTTTTTTATTACGCCAATCAACTCTTCTTTTTCGATTTGAACAAGCGCTGCACCTTCATCGCCAATTTGCAACTGATCATGCAGAGGCATGACTGTGTAAATATTTGAAGCAATGCGTGCTTCATGAACTTTTTCAACACTTTCATTCAGTATTTCGGCCAGCTCTTCATCACTCGGTTCTTCATCATGTGTCAGCATATATTCCTGAACTGCATAATCTATAGCTTTTACAAGTTTACGACTGGCACGGCTTAAAATATCCAGACTTCTCAAATAGTCAAGCATTGCACCGTAAACTCTTTTTTTTGCATAGCCCCAAAAAGAGTCATTGCGCTTTTCATCATATCGCCTTGCCAGTTTTATAAGTTCTTCTGTACCGATTGCTGAAAGATCACTAAAATCCACCGAACTTGGAAGCCGCTCTTTGAGCCGAAATGCCATAGCTTTTACTGCAGGAAGATATTGCAGGGCCAGTTCATCTTCTTTGTGTTTGAGATCTTGAAGGTAGGCATTGTTTGTCATAATTTTTGTCCGGTTACATCTTCAGAGTTCATTTTGATAGCAATATCTGTAATCTTGCATGCTGAATCTATCAGTTTTTCTCTTTTATTTATCTCTTTTACAAAAATATCCAGTTCTGTTTCATGGGTTTCTTTTGGAAAATTGTAAGCTTTGATCGTTATTGTTCTATAATAAAGTGCAACGATTACATGTGAAAAAAGATAAAAGAAGATAGTAATAAAAAATGTATAAAGTAATAACCCTTCAGCATCAAAAGATTTTAACAACCCAAAGATTATTCCCACAAAAAACCCTTGAACAGTAAAAAAATAAACAAAATTTTCACCAAACATAACTACCCCAAATAAGACTTAAAAATGATCCATTAATCTTTTAAACAGACCTGACAATCCACTTTCATTGGATGTAACCAGCACATTTCGTTCCAGCTTTTGTATAATTTTACGCACAATTGCGTCTATGTCTTTACTCGGCTGCGATGCAGGATAAAGCATTCTAAAAAGTGCGCGCTGTTTTACGGATGTTGACACTTTCGCATCGGCATTCATTTTTCCAATCAACTGCAGGTCCAGTTTTTCTCCTATATTTGCTTTGGCAACTTTTTTGATTTTTTCAAAAACCCCAAAAGCCTCTTTTTCATTTTTTACCTGATTCATTATCATAAACACGTCATTTCTGAGTGTCGCAATTGTTTTAATCGTTGCATATGCATCTGTGATTGCTGCAGGATCGGGAACAGTAACAACAATTACATCATCTGCCGCATTTAAAAACATTTGAATATGCTCTCCAATCCCTGCTCCCGTATCTATAATCATTACATCAAGTTTGTTCAAAACCTGCGCTTCTTGCATAAACCTGTCAAAAAGTGCCATATCAGAATATTTCAATATTTCATCACCACTCTCACCAGGAATAAGAATAAGATTACGGGTAATGGGAATTAAAATATCGCCAACAGTTGCTTCGCCTTTGAGTACATGTAAAATATTTTTTTTGATCTTTACATTAAACATAACATCCAGATTGGCCAGTCCTATATCTGCATCAAATATTCCCACATTCAAACCCTGTTGCGACAGTGCATAGGCAAGATTTGAGCTTATAGTACTTTTACCGACACCGCCTTTACCGCTTGTAATTGCAATAAAGCGTGTTTTTTTTGATTTTTTCTTTTGGGAATTTGAAGCAACCAGTTCTTCAAGCTTTTGTGCCTGATTCCCAATCATACCTTGCTCCTGTTAAATCCGTGAAGAAGACACTCAATTAAAAAATCACTGCTCGCACATACTAAATCTTCCGGTACTTCCTGTCCTACAGAAAAATAGCTTATCGGTTTTTTTGTTTCATAAGAGAGTGAAAAAATATTTCCAAAACCCATCGTTTCATCCAGTTTTGTAAACATTAGCGTATCTACACCCAGAGTTGAAAAGCTGTCATAGGTCACTTTTAAGTCTTCATATTTAATTGAACTTGGCATTACCAGTACTACATCTACATTGTATTGCGTATTATTTGCGTTCAGACACTCATATATTTTTTCAATTTTTACTCTGTCATAAGGACTCGATCCCATTGTGTCAATCAATATATAGTCACAATATTTGAGAGATTCCAAAGCACTTGAAAACTCCGGAGGGTCTACAACTGTTTCAATTCCAAGTTTCATCATTCGTGCATACTGCATCAATTGCTCAACTGCCCCTATGCGGTATGTATCAAGCACAACCAATCCGACTTTGTACTTTTTTTCCATTAAAAAAGAGTACCTTGCAGCTAGTTTGGCAATGGAAGTTGTCTTTCCCACGCCAGTTGGTCCGACAAGCATAATAACTTTTTTCGCGCCTATATTAGGCAGTGTTTCTCTTCGGATAGGAACCATTTTTCGAAGTATTGTTTGAAAATACCTTTTTACTGTGGAAGAATTTTCTCGCATTTTCAACGGCATATGTTCCAAAGTAACCTGCATAAGAGTATCCAAATGTTCCCTGTTCATTCCGCTTTGAGAGGCAAGACGATAAATTTCAGAAAATTCCGGTGGAATTTGACTGGAAAGATTCGGTGACTTTTCATCCCAAAACATATTTTGAATAATTTTAACCTTATCTGTCAGTTTATTTATTTCAGATTTTATCTCTTGTAGCTCTTTTGGTTCAACTGAAGTTCCTGTTTGCTGCGATGATGAAGACTTACATAGGCTTTCCAAAGGATCGGTCACATTTGAAATTTTAGAAATTTGTTGTGCCGCATTGGAAATATCAAAAAGTATTTCCCGACTCTCTTCCTTTAGCGGTTGCTGTTTGGAAAGTGGTTTTTTTACTTTTTTATATGTAGAGGGAATCATCTCTTCATCTATACCGATTACTATTTCATAAAGCGCTTCTCTGCCTAAAGCTTTTTTCTGGATCTCTTTGGTTTCAATAAGCATACCCTCATCACCAATTTCCATTTTTGCTTTTTTCAATGCTTCTGAGGGACTGCGCCCGGTAAAAGTTAATATTTTCATCTACCAACACCTATCAAAGGAATCATTACACTTTCTCTTTGTGCATAAAAAGGATGCGGTACAATTAAATCTTGTGTATGTATTGTACGATTATCAAAAAATATAATATCCAAATCTAGCGTCCTTGGTGCATTTTCAAAAGTTCTTTTTCTGCCAAATTTTTTTTCCAGCCTTAACAGGTAGCGTAAAAAAACTCTTGGCTGCATTGAAGTTTTTAAAACAAGTATTGAGTTGAAAAAATCATCTTGGTCTGTATAGCCAAAAGGAGGATTTTTTAAAATCAATGATGTTTTTACTACTGATACTCTTTTGTCTTTTTGTAACACCACAAGAAGATGTTCAAATCTTCGACGTACATCTCCGACATTTCCACCGATACCGACAACGGTTTCATATCGATGCCGGCTCTTGGCATGAGCAGTATAAGGAAAATGCAAGTTGTAAAAAGAGGTCAGTCTTTTGTTTATCTTGCGTTTTCTGTACATGTAAAGACTTAGGCCTGTTGCTGTGCTTGTGCTTCTTGGGCAGCTTTGATTTCGTTCATAATCTGAAGCATACCCATCATAGCCAGATGGTAGCCAAAAGGTCCAAAACCTACAACAGATGATGTACAAACCGGTGCAATCATATTTTTTTGTCTAAATTCTTCACGTCTGTGAATATTACTGATATGTACTTCTATGGTAGGCAGGCTAACTGCAGAAATAGCATCACGAATTGCGATAGAAGTGTGCGTGTATGCAGCAGCATTTATAATTAATCCCTGTGCTTCACCGTAACATTCTTGAATTTTATCTACAATTTCACCTTCGAGGTTGCTTTGAAAAAATTCTATCTCCACACCGTTTTGGGTTGCTACATCTTTCATCTGTGCGTGAATCTGTTCTAACTTCATCGGACCGTAAATATTTTGTTCACGAATTCCAAGCATGTTTAAATTTGGACCTTGAATAACTACTATTTTCATTTTTACCCTTATTATGATGATTTATCTTTTGAAGGACTATTTTATCCAAACTAATATTAAAAAAAGTGTATAATTTGAAAAAAAGAAAAAAAGATGACAATACTCGTTCCCAATTATATTTTAACACCGGATATACTCCTTAAAGACAAGGCAGTAGCATTTGAAAAGACCATTCAGGGTATAGGCAGCTTAGAAGAGTTAAAGCAAAAATTTCCAGAAGCTGATGTTATACAACTGCAAAAGAATTCTCTGCTGATGCCCGGACTTATCAATGCCCATGTACATGTAGAGTTTTCTGCCAACAAAAACCAGCTCAGTTATGGTGATTTTTTGAACTGGCTTTACAGTGTTATAGAAAACAGAGAAGACCTTATAGCGGGCTGTGACCTTACATGTATGAGTAAAGCGATAGATACCATGCTTGAAAGCGGTATAACTACTTTTGGAGCGATCAGTTCCCATGCAATGGATCTTGAAGCCTGTGTCAATGCCAAACAGAATGTTGTATTTTTCAATGAACTTATCGGATCGCAGGCTGGGATGGCAGATGCTCTCTTTAATGACTTTCTCGCACGGCTTGATGCTTCTAAAGCTGTTACAAGAGAAGGATTCTATCCCGCTGTTGCCATTCACTCACCCTATTCTGTTCATCCTGTACTGGTAAAAAAAGCTTTGGATGTCGCCAAAAATGAAAAGCTAAAACTCACGGCGCATTTTATGGAAAGCGAAGCAGAAAGAAACTGGCTCGATTCAAGCAGCGGAGATTTTCAAAAGTTTTTCAAAACACTGCTAAAACAGGAAAAAAGTGTCAGTGATGCAGATGAGTTCTTAAGTTATTTTGACGGATATGAAACACTGTTTACACATGCAGTAAAAACAAATGACAAAGAACTTGACCATATTGCACAGCAAAAACATACAATCATTCACTGTCCGATTTCAAACAGACTTCTTGGCAATCCTACGCTCGATATAAAAAAGTTACGTGAAAAAAACATTCGCTGGATTGTTGCTACAGACGGTTTAAGTTCAAATTACAAACTTGACCTCTTTGAAGAGATGAAAATTTCTCTTTTTATGCACAGTAATGAACCTCTTTTAGATCTTGCAACAGAGCTCATCAAAGCAACAACTATCAATGCCGCACAGGCTTTGGGAATTAATACAGGAGAAATAAAAGAGGGAAAAAATGCCGATATGCTTGTTTTAGACTTGGATGGCGAGCCAAATAAGGAGTTAGCCATTCATTTAATACTGCACCGCTATAATATCTCAAAAGTTTTCATTAACGGAAAACTTGAAAAAGGAAATAAATAAATGGAATTTTTAAAAAAGATATTTTCTCCCATCACTGCAACAATGAACTATATACAAAATCATTTCAAGGCGATGCTCTTTGTTCTGATTCTTGTTCTAGTCTTTGCTCCGGCAAGTGAAAAAGAGTTTGTAAAATATAATTTGGAAAAAATCAATCTCAGCGGTCCGATTATGGATGCCGGCGAAGTTGTTCAACAGATAAATAAAGCAGCAAATAACAAAGCCGTTAAAGGTGTGTTGCTGATTGTTGATTCTCCCGGCGGTGCCGTTTCGCCTTCTGTAGAGATTGCGTATGCTGTTAAAAGGCTCAAAGAGAAAAAACCTGTCATCGCTTACGCCAAAGGCACCATGGCAAGCGGAAGTTATTATGCAAGTATCTGGGCTGATAAAATCATAGCAAATCCGGGCAGTATGATAGGCAGTATCGGTGTGATTATGCAAGGTGCCGATTTGAGCGGCATTATGCAAAAACTCGGTATAAAAACACAGGTGGTAAAGGCCGGACTTTATAAACAGATAGGCACACCGGACAGACCATGGAAAAAGTATGAAGTTGCTGAGTTAAACAAAGTAATTCAGGGGACATATGATATGTTTACCAAAGATGTTGCCGATGCGAGACATTTGGATTTTAAAAAGAGAGACACCTATGCAAATGCCCATATATTTACGGCGTCCCAGGCAAAAAAAGTCGGTCTAATCGACAGTGTAGGTGTCGAATATGATGCGAAAAATGCCTTGGCAAAATTAAGCGGTGTTGTATATCCCGTATGGAATAAAGAAGACAGGTTTGACAAACTGCTCAAAAAACTGACTGCCTCAACAGCTGTGATTTTAAATACCTATTTTCCAGATTTGGTTTTAAAATAAGTTACAGAGTTTATACCTCTGTAACTTTGACCACTTCCTCTAAATTTTCAAAAATCCTTTTGACTCTCTCCTGCCATAATTCACCGAATTTTTTTACTTCTTCAGGGCTTGCAGCTCCGCTTGTCAGTTTCTGCATTAAAGGCATCATCTCCGGTGAAGCCGGTATAGTCGAAGGATTATAATTCACATCAACACTTTTACCACTGTCTACTCTTGTAAATCTTGCAGATGATTTTATGTCTGCATTAAAAAACATCAAAGAATGGCGTGCAAACTGCCCGTTTAGGCCTTTAAATCCGCTTTTGTCCGTTGCTCCCGTAATATGAGCAATAACATTACCGACAACACCGGCAACACCCTCTTCTAAAGACTCTTTAAACTCTACTTTTATATTCCCACGCACTGCCCTCTGATTCGGATACAAGGCTTGAAGTGCCTGACTTGTCATGATATATGCTCCTGCTACAGTCGGACAGGAATGCCCTGCGGCTTTGACAACTTCCAAGTATGTTATTTCATACTCACCGTTTTCAAAAGCGCCTAAAACCTGTGCTAACGGGTCTTTGAGTTGTATACTTTGTACTGCATCAAAAAATTGTGGATACTTCATCGGATTTTTTCCTTTTTCAAAACCTTTGCACTGACAATGTATGTATCACTCTGGGCTTCAAATACATCACCTGCATTGAGTGAAGACAAATCCACTACATGTGAATCTTTTACAATCTGGGCAAAGCCTTTTTTGTTTTTATATTTTGGATTATTGGATTCTAGCATTTTTTGCAGATTTAAAAGTTGATTTTGCGCAATATTTAACACACTTTGAATTGTCTGCGGAAATCGTTGTTCTAAAGAATCTACTTCTTTTTTATAATTTTGCAGGCGAAAAGCAATTGCCTGGGCAAAATCCTCTTGCAGTTTTTTAATCTCATCAACACGGTATTGCAATTTTTTCTCCACGGAATGTTGCATATAGGAGTTCTTTACATGTAACAGTTCCTGACGCAGGTTATATATTTTTTGCCTTATTCTTTGCGTCAACTGTGTTGATAACGAATCTAAATACTGATA
>Ga0256840_1004391_pt1 | contig 10610 bp, 7 predicted proteins | sample 355202metaG_FD_185969 | JGI IMG/M metagenome (GOLD analysis project Ga0256840, IMG submission 185969) | Hydrothermal vent microbial communities from Mid Atlantic Ridge, Atlantic Ocean - 355-202 | ecosystem: Environmental > Aquatic > Marine > Hydrothermal vents | place: Atlantic Ocean: Mid...
AAAATGATTGTTTAAAAAAATGGTGCGGTGGACGAGACTCGAACTCGCGATTCCCTACGTGACAGGCAGGTATTCTAACCAACTGAACTACAACCGCACCTAAGGTTTTTTGATAAAGTTGACGTGTATTTTTATGTCTTTGGGGTATATTAATTTAAACTTATAATATAGTAGAAATAACTTTTAATTAACTTTCCCCTAACACTACTTGTAGTAAACTTTAGTTAATTTATTGTAGGGAAAGGGAATTTTCATGGAGAACAACAGTCGGGGGATTAGTGGCATCTTAAACAATGCAGATTCCTTTATTATCTATAGTGAACCCAAAGTTGGTAAATCTACATTTGCTTTATATATTATTAAAATGCTTTATCAAGAGCAGGCAGTTGTTTTTTCTTCCCAAGATTCTTATGTGTTTGATAAAAAAATAAAGGCACTCGCTAAGCAGTTTACACAGTTTGAGAATATTAATAATCATTTAACACATTATTATTTGTCTAAAGAGTGGAAATTAAGTAAACGACTTTACGGGTATGGTTTATTGCTTCAAGAGATAGATACTCTTTTATCCCAATCTGATGAAAAAATCATTTTATTTCATAAGCTTGAAGATTTCTTTGAATTTCAGGATCGCTATGAAATTGAAAGTTTCTATAAATCATTGATTAAGCTCTCAAGGGAACATAATAAAAAAATTATCTTTATTATTAATAATCAGAGTCAAAATTATCGGTACATACAAAGTATTGCGGAAGAATATTCTGATTTAGCAATACAGTTGAGTAAAAATGAACATAATGATCGCGTGGTAGAGATTAAGAACCTTGTTAATAATGAGGAGTATCCTCTTGTCAATTTTTCACAAAAAGACAGTTATTTTCTTTTGAAATATCAAGAGTTAGACAGTGATAAAAATAGAGTAAGAAATGTTCTCCTTATGGACTTAAATGAGGAAAAAGATGAGATGCATCAGCATATGATTGACATTTTTCAATATATTTTTAACCGTCCGAATTTTTCAATTACCTATGCTGATTCACTTCAAAGTAGCTTGCAACATATTTTTATTGAACCTGACTTAATTATCATTGTAATGAATAGAAATGAAGAAAATTTTGCTACGATTAAAGCGATTAAAAAACACCTGAAAAAAACAAAAATTATTACAATAATTCAACAAGATTTTGTAAGAACAGAAGATATTCAAGAGGCATATATGAATGGGTCAGATGAACTCTTCCCTCGAAATTTTTTGTTTAATGATGTCATTTTGTCTTTGCAGAAAAGTTTAGATTCATCATTCTATTCTGATAGCTTAAAAACAATTAATATACCACAAAGCCAGTTAAACTCTTTTACTGTATTAAAAGAATTTGCTTTAGAATGTACTAATAAGGGAATATTTTTTACACTTTTTGCAGTAAGAATGAAAGCAGAAAATGTTGAATTTATACAATCAAGTATGCGAAGATTCGATTTTATTTGTCAAGTGGATAATGTGGTTTATTATTTGGCACTTAACACTATGTCAAGTAATGTAGATATTATATTAAAAAAACAAGAGGAAAAGTATGATAAATCTTTGGACTTGATTTTTAAATGCACACCATTTAATCAATCCATGGTAGAAGGATGTTTGTCATGTTAAGATATATTTTTTACTTTGTGTTACTAGCGAATGTGCTCTATAGTGTAGAAGTTGATCCTACACTATTAAGAAAAATTATCAAAGAAAACCCAAATGCGTATAAAGACAAGCTAATCTTAGCCAGATATGACATTGAACATCATAACCAACAAGAAGCCTCAAGGTTGATTCAAAGTGTTTTAGATTATGATAAAACAAACAAGGAAGCTATAAAATTACAAGAATATTTGGCTGAGCAATTAGGTTACAAAGATATTTTTACAGCACATGGGTTACATAAACCACTTGATAAAAAAAATGTGCAGTATGTACTGAATGACTTGTATAAGAAAAATCAGTATCAAGAATATAAAAAACTTTTTAATGCAGTTAAAAATAAAAAATTACACTTAGATGCAAATTATGCTATTTATCTTGCATATATTTATCTTTGGGATGGTCAATATAACAATGCATCAAAAGTTCTTGAAAATGTACCAGAGCATAATTTAGATAAAATGAAAATATTGGCGGATGTTTGTTATCTTGGGGGTAAATACGAATGTGCAGTGAGACGATTTGAGAAATTATATCGTATTAATCACAATAGAGATGATGGTGTTAAATTGGCATATAGCTATCTTTTTTTAGGAGAGTATAGTAAAGTTAAACGTATATACGAAAAATTGCTTGCAAGCCATAAAGGAAGTAAATCAGTTCAAAAACTTGGTATGCAAATTCAAAAATCAGAAAAAGAGCGTCTACAAATGGTTGAAGAAAAATATCATCAATCACCTTCATATAAATCTCTTTTAGCATATTGTAATGCGCTATACGCATTGGATTACAAGGATAAAACTTTAGATGTTTTACATCAATTTAATGCAAAAAATTCTACAGATAAATCTTTACTTCTTGAGGCACAATATTTAAGTTGGGAAAAAAAATATAATTTGGCGGTTCCTATTTTAAATGTATTGTCACAAAGTGGTAATATGGGTGCAAAATTATTACTTGGCAAGGTATATTCATGGCAAAATAAGCCCAAGGAAGCAAAAACATATTTAAATGATGTCATAAAAAATGCACGAGAAAAAGAAACCTTATTTGAAGCAAAAAAGGCTTTGGCATTTGTGTACAAATGGAACAAAGAGAAAGCAAAGTCTAAAAAACTATTTTCAGAAATTTATTCTATGCATCAAGACGATAAAGAAATTTCTGAGGCACTGATGGAATTAAACGGTGACTATTCTTCTCTAATTACGCAATATGAAAAAAACAACGCAAGTATAGCACCAGAAAATATGAGACGTTTAAGTGAACTTTATTTTCAATCTAATAAAGCAGATAAAGCTATTGAAGTACTCAAACAATATGTAAAGGAAAGCCCTAAAGATTTAGAAGCTACTAAAAATTTGGCATTGATGTTAATTGATAAAAAAGATTACTATCCAGGATTTGGCTATCTTGAATATTATGCGGCAAAGAAAAATGATGCAAACAGTAGTTTTATTTTGGCACAAAATTATTATTGGCATGGGTATAATAAAGAATCACTTGAGGTACTTGATACAATATTGGATGAATATCCTAATCATAAAGAAGCGAATGACTTAAGAGCGATTATTTTAAAAGAAGCACCAAGGTATACTAACAATAAAGAAAGTCATGCTGTCAATGATTATTTTCAAGAGGTTGGTTTAAAACAACTAGAAGTGGCAGATTCACTTTATTTTAATGGACATCATGCTGCATCTTTAATGTATTATGAAAATTATCTTTCTGAAGAACCAACAAATTATAATGTACGTTTAAGATATGCTTTTGCATTAGAAAATGCAGGCTATTATACGAAAGCTGAGGGTGAATTTTATTTGATGTTTTGGTCAAATAAAAGTGATGAAGTAAAATATCATTACGGCTATAATCTCATGAAAAATCATAAATATGATAAAGCAAAAGAGGTATTTGATAATTTAAAGAGTCATACATTTAGAAATATTGATTCAAAATTGAAATATTTTTTAGATGGATGGAAACATGTATGGGAGTCTCAAAACTATGAGAAGTATGCACCATATTATACGCGTGATTTACGTAATGATGATGTGTGGTCACTATCTAAGCAACAATCTTTGAAAAATGCTAGTTTTATCTCTGTGGGTATCTATGACCCTATCTTTAAACAGGACGATAAACAAAATCATTATAAGCTAAAGTTTTATGCAGAAATAGCTACAGACCAAGAAACAAAAAAGGGAAACATGATTCTTGAGATTGTGTGTAATACCAGCAAGCAAGAGTGTCAAATAGTAAATGAAAAATTTATTCCTGGTCAATATGAAAAATTTGTTTCATATCTTCCACTGGTCAATCAGAGGTTGCAAGATATTGTGTATTTACGTAAACATCCTCATGCAGAAAAAACGATAAAATCTAAAAAAAAAACGCTAAATACTAGGGTATTGTCTTACAATACCCCATGGGAAAAGAGTAAAAAAAGTCCTCCCTCAGAAGCAAAAATATTGGAAAAAGTCGGCTTACATGCACTTTCTGTAGAATCTTATTTGGCCATGCCACATTTAGGAAAATATCCTAAAAATGTCCCTAAAAATATTGTAGCAAAAGGGTATTATTTCTCTGATAGTGATGATATACTGTTCTATTCTGTTAAGTCGGGAATGACACATATACCTTTATCTAAATCATTGTATGCGGATATAAATTTTGGATACTTTTATACACAAGAAAAAAATATAGTATCATATTCAGGTGTACTGTCAGAAGTAATAGTTCATTATAATCATTTTGGATTAGGATTAGCATATCAAAAGTATACAAACTTCTCAGAAGTTGTTCCACTGTTAAGTTATCATGATCGTTATAAAAATCATAGTTTTCAAGTAAAATATCGTTATCAAAATGCTATATTTTATACCCATCGTCCTGCCGTGTTGGAGAAACGTATTAAAGCACATCATTATGAAATTTCAGATTACAGTACATACGGTAAACAAGTATCACTGTGGTGGAATGTTACATTAAACGATATGTCCAATAATGATCTTTCATGGATTGCACAGTTTGATTGGAGATTTTTTTATGATACTCTTTTTCATAAAAAAATCTCTTATGATATTGCACTTGAAGGATGGTATACAGGACATAGTAAAATAACAGATTTGTATTATTCACCACAATTTGCTGACTCAACATTGCTTCGATTTGATCCAAATTATAAAATTAATCCACATATGCAACTCAAGGGAATGCTTGGTGCGGGGTATTCGTTTAGTGATAATACTACACCTTATAAAATAGGACTTAAGATAGTGGGAGACCCCTATAAAAACATGTTATATGAAATGGGATGTCTTTATAGTAACAGCATTAGAGGGACTTCCGCATCAACATATAATTATTTAGAATGTCAATTTTCATTGGGATATACATGGTAGGAATGCTACAAAAAATTGTGTTTATATTCTTTATGCTTCTTATGCTTGCCTTGACTTACTATAGTGTCTACAATTTGCAAGAACTCTATGTAACAACAACGTATGTTTTTGTTAAGTATGCCGTAATGTTGGTTTTCTTCTTTACTATGTTAATTGTGATACGTTATTTATTTTTAATGTTTTTTTCTATTTTACAACTTATTAAAAGAACTGCCGACTATGATCGTGCATTGAGAACAACAGATGTTGTAACGGTTATTGTTCCTGCATATAATGAAGAAGATGTAATCGTTTATTCTATTAAAAGTTTAATTGAACAGACTTATCCAAATATTGAAATTATTGTCATAGATGATGGAAGTAAAGACAATACTTACCAACTAGCAAAAACATTTGAATTTGAAGAGGACAATAGAAGTTTAAAGGTATTGTCAAAAAGTAATGCAGGAAAATCTAGAGCACTCAATTATGCAATTGAACATGCGAAAGGAAACCTTATCTGTACTGTAGATGCAGATTCACGTTTAGACCCTTATGCTATAGAGATGTTAGTGCAACATTTTGCTGATCCACAAATAGCTGCAGTAGCGGGTAGTGTTGCGGTTGTGAACCAAGATAGTTTTTTAACTAAACTTCAAGCCTTGGAATATATACAAGGGCTAAATATGGTTAAGAATGCGCAAGCGTATGTGAAACTTGTCAATATCATTCCTGGGCCGTTGGGTATGTTTAGAAGAGATGCAATGAAAAAAGTAGGTTATTACGCACATGATACTTTTGCTGAGGATTGTGATTTGACATTGGCACTCATTGCACATGGATATAAAATAGAGTTTGAATCAGATGCTATTGCATATACAGAAGCCCCCGATAATTTACTTGACTTATTAAAACAACGGTATCGTTGGACACGTGGTATCTTGCAAGCTATAAAAAAGAATAGGTCTTTTTTGTGGAGACCTATTTCTAATCCCTCCATATCATTGGTAATGTGGTATATGCTATTTGAGGCAATTTTTTGGCCATTTATGCAAATATGGGGTAATGTTTTTATGATTGTATTGGCTTTGTCTACAGGTGTAAGCCAGTTTTTGGTTTATTGGTGGGTTATATTTACAGTACTTGACATTGTAGGTGCAATGTATTGTTTACTTATTACTCGAGAAAACCTTACTCTCTCTTTATATGCTATTGTCTATCGTATAGCATTTATTAGCGTGATTAATATTGCTAAAATTTTTGCTACAATAGAAGAATGGTTTCATATAGAGATGGGGTGGGGTAAATTAAAACGAAAAGGAAGTATTAAATGAATTTATTATCATTTTTGTCAATGTTGATTTTGGCTATTACACTCTTAACAATGATCTTTGGTGTGATTGCCTATTTTTTATATAAAACACGTGAAAAGAAAAAGAAGATGGATTCACTCACGTATGAAGAAGCACTTGCACAAGAGAAGAAAGAATTATTATTTTTTGAAAAGGGATAGAATGACTTATTGGAAAAATAGTATAGGAAGTTTCTCACTGTACGATATTAAGTTTGCAGGTATATTGATTTTGTTGATAGTGCCTTTGGCATATATGACTCTCTTTGCTTTACAAAACTATCAAGCTATACCTTTACTTCAATCTTGGACTGAAGATAAGAAAGTATATCTTTTAACTTCTCCTACTTTAAAAAAAATGTATCAGTTACAGGGGATGGATTATGATGACTATGTTACAAGAATAGATGCTATGTCAGACTTATGTGAAGAGTATGCTTATAAGGTGAAAGAGATTGATACAATGCAATTGGACACCATCCCTTCAAATGGCATCGTTTTAGTTTTGGATATGATGGCATTGTCCAAATTAGAGATTAGTAAAATTGATGCTTTTGTATCTAATGGAGGTAAGATTTTATTTAATTTTACCAGTGGATTTCAAGATGCATCTTTTAAGTATCAGGAAGATAATCTTGTACATCGTATCACAGGCTTCACATTAAATAAAAAATCTAATATGGTACAAATTCCAAAAGAATATCAAGTTTCTTTAAGTACTAAACTTCTTTCCGCCGTAACACAGTATCTTCCAAAAGGTAAAGGGCTACCCCTGCCACTTTATGACCCCTTACCTGTATTTGAAACGCATATCCAACCAGATGCTTATATGACAAATTGGACTCAGGTTAATTATCCTAATATAGGAAAAAAGAACCTAACAGATACGCAAAGTGGTCTCATTTGGCATGGGTTTAAAGAGAAAGGGAAATGGGTTTATTTTTCGTTTCCAAGTTATGTATTTACTGAAAATAAACTATCTGAGTACCAAAAACTTTTTCACGGTATGCTCTCTTATTTAGATAAGAAAGCTACCGTGCAGTTGTACCCTTATATTGATGCTAAAAATGCAGTATTTATTTCAGAAGATACTGAGTACAAATTTGAAAACTTTGGTAAATTTAACAATTTATCTAAAACACACAAATTCCCAATGACTGCTTTTTGTGTGGCAAAGTTAGCGCAGTCACATACCTCATTGATGGATGCTGCAAGGAAAAACCCATTTCTTGAATTGGGATCACACAGTTACAATCATAAGAAAATTGTAGGTCAAGATAGTAGTGTGTATGAACAAGAGACTTTAGGATCTAAAAAAGTGTTAGAAGTCTATGCCAAAAGCCCTCTTTTAGGTTTTAGACCTCCAAGAGAAGAGTTAGATGATACTCTTTTGGAATATTTAGATGATGCAGAGTATAAATACATATTTGGTGCAGCAGATAATTATTTGTATCCTTCGTTTAAAGATAAGCTATTAATTATTCCCAAACATGGGAGTGACGATTATCAATATCTTGTTAATTTGGATTGGAATGCCAAAAAAATTTTATATACGATGAAACAAGAAATGAAAACAGTCACTAATTTAAATGGAATCTATACTTTAAGCATACATACACACTTGTTGAATAATGGGAAAAATAGCAAAATTTTGGAAAAGTTTGTTCAATATATTCAAAAAAAACCTACACAATTTACCCCAATGAATGGTAAAATGATATTTAATCGTGTTGTTCGTTACCATAAGATGCAACTGAATACAAAATTTAGTGAAAATAGAATCATTATGACTATTGATAATATAAGTAAAATACCAGTAAAAAACTTACATTATGAGATTACAGTAGATCCTAATATGCAACTTAACAAGGTTGAGAGTGAGATGTTTGGTTTGAAAACAACACTTCTAAAGAAGAGTCGAACACAATATATTTTGACTGTTGATGTAATACAGCCCAAATCTCAGATTGTACTTTTTTTAAAATATGTACAAAATAGTTAGTATTAGTTTTCTATTTAATCTAATCCTCAATGCATCCATATTGATTGGTGTTGGTGGATTTGATGTGAAAAAAGACAATGAGAATTATAGGTTTTATGATGGCAATACAAGTTACAAAAATGTTAATATTACTGAAGTTTTAACTAAGGAAACCAAGCATGTGAACGCTGTTTCAATGTGGGTTACAAAAGATTGGGATGCATCATGGTATGATGTTGAAACGGTGCAAAAAGAAATTGTAGACAGAGGGTACATACCTGTATTTATATTTTATTGGTTTGCAGATGACATATCTGTTAAGTATATAAAAATGCATAAAAAATCATATTTTGATGCACTCAAAGAATTTACGATATATCTTCGAAAAATAAATGGTAAAAAAATTGTTATTTTAAACCCTGAATACAATATGAATGGTGTAGAAAAATGGAAAGGTATGAATGATATTTTCTTAAAAAGTTTTTCAATTGTACGTAATGACTCTCAGGTGTTAGTAGGCCCTTGTGTTGGTGATTTCGGTAATTATAAGAATGTAGATGAGCCCAAAGAGTGGAAATTATTTGATGAGTCCCTTAACAGTGCGGCAAAGTATGCAGATTTTATTGCATTTCAAGAAATGCGGGCACTAAGTATTAATACAAAACAAGAGATATTATTAACACCACAAAGAGCCTTGTATTTTTCACAATATCTCTACGATAAGTACCATAAACCAACAGTATTAGCATATTTGGCTATTTCTACATATGGTAATGAAGGTAGGTCTATTCAAGAAGAAGTATATAAAGGTTTTTTAACGACTTTATCTGTAATGAAAGAGAAGGCAAAATTAATTTACTTCGGTATTTTTCATTATTTTGATTATCCTAATCATGTAGGCTATTTTAAAGATGCAGAACCATACTTTGGTGTACTAGAGAGTAACGGAAGTGCAAAACCTTCCTTCAAATATTTTAAACAGTTAGAGTAGTCCTATACGTTCTGCAAACCAGTAAGCAGAAATAATCATAGCTAAGAGAGAAAGAATTTTAAGTACATATATTTTGTAGTGATTTTGTAATATCAGGATTAGAAGAGGTAGAGTGATTAAGATTACCAATATTTGCCCAAATTCTACACCTAGGTTAAATCCTAATAGTGAAACTACAAATGATGCTGTATCTTTAATTTCAACCATATGTAATACATTCGCAAACCCAAATCCATGAAGCAAGCCAAATCCAAATACAATATAGTAATTAATATGTTGAAATTTGTGTAAAAAATTAAGGAGTGCCACAACAAAAATACTAAGGGCAATGTTACTTTCAATAAATGTTATATTGGGGTGATATAAGTTTGAGGCTGAAATAAATAATGTAAAAGAATGAGCAATGGAAAACAGTGTGATAAGTTTAAGTAAAGGTATCAGTTTGTTTATTTTTATTAAGTCATAATAAGATTTTAGTTGTATGGAAAGTAAAAGCATTAAAATGAAAAGTAAATGATCCAACCCATCTAAAATATGATGAAAACCATCTTTGAGAAAAATGTATAGACGTTCCATTTGAGACATTTTAAAGGATGAGAAATTGTAATTTCTTTCTGTATTCGAGAGAATATAATCACCCCTTAATTTATCTAAATGAATGATGAGTTTATGGTCTTTCTCGTATTTGAAAAACATTGAATAATGTAAATTTAATTGATTTAAATCGATAGAACTGTATGCCTTTTCAATACGCATATAGGTTTGATCTTGATTTCTATAGAAAGATATAGTGGCATTTTGAAGGGAAAGTATATTGCTTTTATGTGTTAATTGTAAGTTTTCTTGTACGTAGTTGAACAATGTATTTTGATGGTGATAGAGTTCTTTGTAGGATACAATCTCATTATGATTATTATCAATATTAAAATAGATTTCAAAGGGTCTTGTTTCTATTTGTAAAAGAAGAAGCATACTATGGTTATTATCATGATAGTTTAACGTAAGATAATTTTCTTTCATTTGATGTGAAAAAAGATAAATAGTAGAAGTTAAAAGTATAATAAAAATTTTAAACAATGGAAGTACTTTTAATATAAATGGCGCGGTGGACGAGACTCGAACTCGCGACCCCCTGCGTGACAGGCAGGTATTCTAACCAACTGAACTACCACCGCGTAATCATTAATATAACGTAAAATCAGCAAAGCTAATCTTTACTACGT
>Ga0256840_1004392_pt1 | contig 10607 bp, 14 predicted proteins | sample 355202metaG_FD_185969 | JGI IMG/M metagenome (GOLD analysis project Ga0256840, IMG submission 185969) | Hydrothermal vent microbial communities from Mid Atlantic Ridge, Atlantic Ocean - 355-202 | ecosystem: Environmental > Aquatic > Marine > Hydrothermal vents | place: Atlantic Ocean: Mid...
TACTTTTATCCTTGGGCGAAAGTATCACCTTATGGGTGAAAACAGAAAGTGACTCTTTCGTTCTTCTTTTTCTGTATTATACGGTACTTCCTCTTGTTTGATTATTTTTCTATTTCGTTATTTGGGCATAGGTATACGCAGTCTTTAAGTTACTGGCACCTTTTATGATAGGTTTTTGTTTTGTGATAGCCACATCAAGAAGGTGGGTTTCTATGGAGGTGTTGAGTATGACTATAGGAGTCTTGCCTTCTATCATGTCTAGGACTGTACATTCGAAATAACCACAGTTGTACAACACAGCTGAACCTGGTTCAAAATAGAGTGTGAGTTTTGGGTATTTGGTTTTAAACGCTTTTATAAGGGCTATAAACCCTTTGGTATCATAGTCTTCATGGCTAAAGTTTTGACCTCCACCAAGGTTGAGCCATTTAAGCCTAGGCAATAGTGCTTGGTAGTGTTTTTCTATATGGGTAAAGAGCTTTTTTAAAGCTGGAAGACCTTGCTGACAGAGGGCATGAAAATGTAAGCCTTCTAGTTCTTCTAGTAGCTCATTATGGTTGAGAAAAGTTTCATAGTTTACGCCAAATCTTTCAGTATTACTATCGCAGTAGGATGGCTGTTTGAGTGAGAGTCTTGGGTTGATGCGTAATCCAAGAGAAGAAAGTTCACTACAAGACTTTGCATAGAGATTCCATTGATGAAGAGAGTTGAAACTCATCGTTGTACTTTCTTTTGCCAAGGCTTCAACTTCTTCAGCATAATAAGCAGGTGCATAGGCATGCCGATGTTTAGGGTACTCTTTGACTTTGTCATATTCGTTGTGGTTTCCTACGCTGAAGCCATCAAATGTTTCAGCTATTATCGCTAGACCTTTAGGCTCATGAAAGGCTTTTAGTGTGTAGAGCCAGCAGATACCCGTCTCTTTTCTTAAGTACTCAAAGTGTGCTAGATTTAGTTTTAATTTCTTTTTTTCAAGTACAAAAATAGGGTTACTCATACCACTTTTCCCAACCGCTATCATAGTAGTAAATGAGTTTATGTGAACTCAGTCTGTTACTTTTTACTTCTGTTTTAGAGATGTCTTTGTCAAATATCTGCATACGCTTCATGGCTTGATTGTCTATGTATTTAAACGCTTTTGTTTCTTCTATCTCTCTTAACGGGAGTTTGAGTTTAGACGCCAATACAAAACCCCACTCACCAAAGCTAGGTATGTATGTATGGTATGGGAGCGTAATGAGTCCAGACTCAGACATCGTCTCTTCTATGCACCAAAAGGCATCACGACTAAACATAGGAGATGTTGCCTGTGTGACCATCGCTCCAGAGCGTGACAAGTGTGTGGCTAAGAGTCTGTAAAAGGTTTGAGAGTAAAGACGTGAGAGTGAAATGTTGTTAGGGGCAGGTAGGTCAATGATGATAACATCATAAAGGGTGTTTAACTTCTCTATGAACTTCCATGCATCCATGTTGACTACAGTGATTTTATCATTTTCGTAGGCATGTTGATTGAGCTTACTTAAGGCTGGGTGTGTTTTAAAAAGTGTGGTGATGGCAGGGTCTAAGTCTACGAGCGTGATGTGAGCCACATCTGCATACTTAAGTACTTCACGCAGTGCCATGCCATCACCACCACCGATGATAAGTACATTTTCATGCCTCATAGCCATATGCATTACTGGGTGTACAAGTGACTCATGGTAACGATGTTCATCTATGCTGTCAAACTGTATAGCACCATTGATGTAAAACTGTGTGCGTCCATTGTTAGCTGTTACTATAAGCTTCTGGTAAGGGGTCTGCTTTGAGTAGATAATGTTGTTTTTATAGAGTTTGTTTTCTATCAGTGAGGTAAGAGAATTTGACTGTACAAAACCCGCTACAAGTACAACCGCGATGAGCACCAGAGGAATGAGGTGTTTTTTACCTAGTGTGTTTTTAAAGATAAACCATGCCATCGACCCTACCATCAAGTTAAGTCCACCAAAAAGAAAACTCGTTTGCATTAGACCCAACTGTGGCACAAGTACCAAAGGAAAGAGCAAGGCAGCAAACAATGCACCGATGTAATCAACGGTAAAGACATTGGAGATATTGGTCTTAAGAGAAAAACTTTTCTGCATAATACGTATAATAAGCGGTATCTCGATGCCAAGCATAGAGCCAAGAAGTATGGTAATCAGATAGAGGAATGCTTCATAGTTTCCGATGTATGCGAAAGCATAAAAAAGCATAAAGGCAGAAAACCCACCGATAAGTGCAATACACATCTGCAACAATACAAAGGCACGTTCTAAGTTGTGTTCTATAAACCGAGAGAGCCATGCTCCTATACCCATAGAGGACATAAACAGCCCAATGATGAGTGAAAAATGGTAGATAGAATCTCCCAAAAGATACGAGGAGAGGGTGCTTTCTAAAAGTTGATAGACAAGCCCACATATGGCGATGACAAAAGTGCCAAATAGTAAGGCAACTTCTTTGCCTTTGACGTGGTCTTTTTTGATATCTATTTTTGAACTCTTCACGCTATTGTATCGCCGAAGAGATAATCATTCCTAGTGACATAATCACTGATCCCAATACAATAGCCATGGCAATGTTTCCCTCTTCTGCTATTTTATGTCTAATTGAAAATTTTGTAATGACCTCCATCACCATAAGTGCTAACATAAAGACTACCAAGCCTAAAAGTGTGTATATGAGTGTTGAACTTAATTGTTCCATGTTTTTTCCTTTTTTTAATGTATCTACTTACTAAGTTTATTTACCATAGCTCCAACCACCACTTGAGTAGCTATGAGATGAACCCATACGGCTAGAGTGTGATTTTGGTTCTTCTTGTTTTATCTCTTCAAGTCCTAGTCCACTGTAAGATGAGTAGAGCGAAAAAAGAGTCGCAGTGGTGAAGAGTATCAGTATTATTTTAGTCATCATCATCCCAATCATCATCGTCACCATTACCACCAAAAGCATCATAGATATAAAATGCAAAAATAGCCAATCCAAAAATAAAATCTTCATCCAAAATCGAATACCCAATGATTATAACAATAAGTATAGCAGGAACCATAAGAAGCTTCCAACCAAAATAGTGCCTATAGAAATAGAGCAGTATAATGCTAAGTATGACAAACAAAGGAAAGATATATTTTAAGCGTATGGTTTTTTCTTTAATACTGATAACAATATTGCTTTGTGTTTCACTGCTTCTTTGAAAGTCTAAATGATACTCTCCTTTCTTTAATTTTAAATATATTTTAGTATCTCTACTGGTATGTGACCAGTTATGAGAAAGAAACTTTCTCATGTAGTATACGGTACGTGTATCAATATAAAATATTTTGGTTTTACCTTTATAAATTGCCAGTTTACTATCTCTCAATCCACTAGGTGTTACGATGTCAATTTCTGTTAAGAATGCATTGGAGTCTATAGTGAAATTATGTATGGTTTTATTTTGATTGATGTTAAAAGAGCTTATATCCTTACTACTGAAAAAAGAGAAGAGTATGATAGTCAGCAATAGCAAGAAGAGTACTTTCCAGCCATCATAACTAGGTTTGTCTTCTATAGTGTCCTCATAGGTAATGCTACTTTCTTCTTCTGTCTCAGTTTTTATTTTCTCTTTTTTTTGTACATATTCAAGCTTGAAAGCACTATATAAATCTGCCTTATCCAACCTTTCTGTATGATACACCTCTAACTCTTCAGCTGTTTTTTCAATGTTTAGCACTTTAAAGCCTACACCATTGTAGTCCCATGTATCAAACCTATCTCCAAATTTGGCTATCCAGTTGAGTTCACCTTCTACGTAGTCGATGTAGGTTAAGTACTTCGCTTCATGTTGAATATAATGACCCTTATGATAAAAGAGGGTTTTAGGTTTTTTCTCCTGCCATGTCAAGATGTCAAAATCACGCACTTTTTTTGAGAAGTAGACTTTTTCATCTTCATAGACAAGCCATGCATAGCCATGGGTAGGAGAGTAAAGAAAAAACTCATCCCACTCTTCGGAGGGAAACTCACCCGTTTTGTAGGCAACCCAACCAATAATAGTCCACTCCACACCTTTGATGTTCCCCCGCATACCAACTTGAAAAGGGCCTTTAGGACATTTCACATCTTTAAATTTAGCCAATACTTTGTATCGGTCATTCATGTCTAGTACAGAGTGACAGTAGCTACAAGTAACGGTAGTGACTCGACCACCACCAAGTATGTCTAGTGGTGCAGCACAGTTGGTGCATTTGATGGCGTAGTGTTTGCTCATTGGACTACTTTGCCTATGTCAAAAGGGCTTATCCATTTACCTTCATAAGCTTCTAGTTTACCATCTGTAAACTCTAGGGTACGAAGTTTGGCATCTTTACCACTGAGGTGTGCATAGGCATAGGTACTACCTATGTCTATCTTTTTGGGAAGTGACCCTTCAAAGCCCTCACATTTAGCTTCACCCAACCGTCAGAAGTCACTAACCCTACACGAAGTCTGTCAAAAAGCGTCTCTGGGTAGCTGACATCAACTTTTTGCTGTAAGACCAAGTCTCCCTCATCTACAGAGAGCCAGTATTCATTGTTTTGTGTGTCTTTCACCCACCACTCTTCCCAAAAACCTCTACCATAGGAGTAGCATATCTTACCTAAGGGCAAGTAGGTTTTTTGACTATAGAAAAAAGGTGTATTGACTTTGAGTATAGAAATCTCAGGAGCAAGTACTGAACTATCACCCGCAACCTCAGAAGCATCGTCTTCTAAAAAGATAGTCGATTTACAAGACACACACTGTACAAGTTTAGTATGTTTAAAATACAAAGATAGGGCATACCCACACTGAGGACAATTAAACTGCTTTTCTATGGTAAAATTATTTGGCATTATTGAGTATCTTCTTTATAGCTTCAGAACAAACCGTTAAACCTACTGCACCTGTAACAGCCACACAAGAGCCTTTTTCTTTACATTTATCATCTTCTGGAGAAAATACAACAGTAAAGTTTTTGTCAAATTTAGCACGTCTTAGTTCGTTACGTATCTTGCGAGCAAGTTTGTCATTATAGGTATCCCAAATGGATGCAACTTCTATTTTAGACGCATCATAACGTTTTGCAGAACCTAGAGCCATGATGAGTTTTTTGTGGCATTTTTTTGCGACTTCTATTTTGACCATGGTACTATCTGCTGCATCTATAACGAGGTCAAAAGAGCTAAAATCAAATTCTGCTACCCAGACCATATTCATACGTTGATTAATCGTTTTTATACCAGGATATAACTCTTGTAAACGGTCAACTTTTACCATACCTACCGCTTCAGAGCCTATCTGTCTGTTTTGGTTACTCTCATCATAGACATCAAAATCAAGTATGGTTATGTCATTCACACCAGAGCGATACAAGCAGTCTAACGCGTAAGAACCCACACCACCCACACCTAAGATGAGTATCTTAGCATTTTGAAGTTTTTCAAAGTTCTCTTCTCCAAAGAGCATACGACAACGCTCAAACCTCACAGCCATTCTCCTAAGGTTTGGATGTCATCATGTGACGTCATATCTAAATGCACAGGTGTGACTGAAACATAGCCATCATTCACTGCTTCAAAGTCTGTTGTGTGTCCTTTGGTTTCCATCCATTCAAGTCTTGGTAGTCCTATCCAGTAGTACTCTTTTCCTCTTGGGTTGTGGTGTACCTCTGCATGAAAACCATACTTTTTATTTCCTGCACGCGTGACTTTAAAACCTTTACAGTCATTTGGGGCTATGGGCGGTATATTGACGTTTAAAAACTTACGCTCAGGTAGAGGGAAATCCCCATCAAATATCTTTTTAACCAATGTGACTATGCTTTCCTTGGCTAGCTCATAGCCATGTGCCTTTATGGTTTCTCCACCATTGTTATAGACTTGGCTTATGGCTATGGCAGGGATGCCTTGGAGTACGGCTTCCATAGCAGCAGAGGCTGTACCAGAGTAGGTGATGTCCTCACCCATGTTTGCACCCACATTGATACCAGAGATGACGATGTCAGGTTTATTTGCATCATCAAAGAGTTTAGTAAGTGAGAGGAAGATGCAGTCCGTGGGTGTACCATCATCAAGTTTGTAGAAATCTTTTTCTACTTCCACAAAAGAGAGGGGTCGAGTGAGGGTGAGTGAGTGTCCACAGGCTGATTTTTCAGTAGTAGGTGCTACAACAGTCACACGTCCAAGAGGTTTAAGTGCATCTGCCAGTGCCAAGAGACCTTTGGAGTCGTAGCCATCGTCATTTGTCAATAAAATGTGCTTCATGTAAATTCTTTAATTTTTTAGCACTATTATAACTTATTTGCTATAATGTCTACAATATAAATGCAAGAAGGATAAATCGTGCAAAAAGAGCCGATGTTAGAAGTAACCTATATCAAGCTAAGTGAAGAACTGGAAAACCTAAAAACACATGAACGTGGGAACATAGCTGCCATCATAGATGAAGCACGAGCCCAAGGTGACTTGAAAGAAAATGCAGAGTACCATGCAGCAAAAGATGAGCAAGGACTTATGGAAGCACGTATAGCAGAGCTTACAGATGTGGTGGGACGAGCTCAAGTTGTTGACCCCTCTACACTTGCTCATGAGCGTATAAGTTTTGGCTCTACAGTGGAGCTTGTAGACCAAGCTACAGATGAAGAGATGACATACACGATTGTGGGAGGACAAGAGTCTAACCCAAGTAAAGGGCTGATTTCTTTTCAATCACCTTTAGCAAAAGTCCTTTTAGGTAAAGAAGAGGGTGATGAAGTAAGCATTACCTTGCCTACAGGTAAAAAAACATACGATATTGAAGAAGTATCGTATGTTGAAATAGTATTGGATTAATAATGGTAAAAGTTGGCATTGTAGGAGCAAGTGGTTACACTGGATTAGAACTGGTAAAAATGTTGCTCACACATAGTGGTTTTGAGCTTACATACTTGGCTACCACTCAAGGGGGCATTACTGTAGAAGAGTTACATCCTTCATTGGTAGATGTGCTTTCTTTACCTGTGGAAAAAGCAGATGTACAGACAATAGCTTCACGTTGTGAACTTGTGTTTTTAGCCCTACCTCACAAGGCATCTATGGGTTTTGCTAAAGAACTACTGGCTCGTGATGTAAAGGTTGTAGATCTCTCTGCTGATTATCGTTTAGACCTTGAGACTTATGAAGAAAACTATTGTCCACATGAAGACAAAGAACATTTAGATGCATCAGTGTATGCTCTTGTAGAGTATTATCGTGAAGAACTAAAAAATACAAATTTAGCAGCTGGTCCTGGTTGTTATCCAACCGCGACACTTTTGGGCATACTACCATTCATCCCTTACCTAGATGCAGATGCTCCACTGTTTGTAGATGCTAAGTCAGGAATATCAGGTGCAGGTAAAAAACTCACCGAGATGACAAACTTTGTAAATATGAATGAAAATATCTTTGCCTACAATCCACTCAGACATCGTCATGCACCTGAAATAGCTGAAAAGATAGAAAAGGTACATGGGGTAAAAATGAATGTAAACTTTGTACCACACCTCATACCTGTGACACGTGGAGAACTTGTGTCTGTGTACGGAACCCTAAAGGAAGACATCGACCCTTTAGCTATCCTCAAGGAACACTATAAAAATGACCCATTCATACGTATACGTGAAACACCTGTAGACATTAAAAGTACCGCAGGAACACATTTCTGTGACATCTTTGCAGCACGTAATGGCAATGCCCTTTTTGTAAGTTCTGCTATAGATAATTTACTACGTGGGGCATCTTCTCAAGCTTTGGCAGCCGCAAATTTGATGTGTGGGTATGATGAGGGGATGGGTTTACCTGTTATCCCATATATGCCATAAAAGTTGGAAATAAAAAATGAGCAATGAAACATGTATTGAGATTCAAGAAGGGGCTATTTTTATAGCTGATTCTCATTATCCTCATCATGGGGATGCATTTTTTGAAACATTGCTTAAGTTAGATAAAGGGGAGATAGAGACTCCTCAAATTTTTTTGATGGGTGACAATTTTGATTTACTTTTTGGATACAACACCTATGTACAACAATTCTCTCAAGAAGCTATTGTCCTGCTCCAAGGTTTATCAAAAAAACTTGAAATACATTATTTTGAAGGCAACCATGATTTTTGTTTAAAAAGTATATTTAAAAATATCAATATCTACAGCAGAGAAGAACAGCCTATACTCTTTGCATTAAATGGTAAAAAAGTAGCCATCTCTCATGGGGATAAGTATGAAACAGGTTTTGGGTATGACCTTTATTCTAAAGTGCTACGAAACAAAAGTACACTCACTCTCCTTAAGGTTTTTGAAAAACCAATCATTAACAACCGTATGAAAAAACTTTCTCAAAAAAATATCTGTCATGATTTTCATGGTTTTGAAAAACGAGTAAAAGCTATACTTAAAAACTATAAAGAGGTAGACATGGTCATTGAAGGACACTTTCACCAGTCTAAGGTTTTTGGGAAATACATCTCTTTACCTTCACAAGCATGTCAAAATCAAGTGGCAGTAGTCAAAGAGGGTGAAGTGGTGTTCAAAAAGCTTTGATGGTTTACCTTACTCTCTTTATAGTTTCTTTTTTATCTGCAACACTTTTACCTTTGGGGAGTGAGGCATTACTTCTTTATAACATGACACAAAACCATACTTTATTTTTATTATGGCTTGTGGCATCTGTGGGTAATACCTTGGGTTCAGTGTTAAATTATTGGCTTGGACTAAAAGGTGAAATATATTTGGAACACAAAGGGCATCTAGCTAAAGATAAAATGAAAAAGGCGAGAGGTTTTTTTGCTAAGTATGGAGGATGGACATTACTTTTGTCATGGGTACCCATCATAGGTGACCCTCTGACATTTATAGCTGGGGTGTTTCGCTACAACTTTAAGTACTTTGTACTCATTGTTTTTGTAGCAAAGAGTTTACGTTACGCTGCTTTAATCTTTTTAGCAAGTAAGCTATCTGTATAAAAACTTCCAAAAGGTATAAGTGAGAGTATAGTGTATTTACCCATTTCTCCCCATGTAAGGTTCGCTTCTTTCTTTGCTTCAAAGATTTGGTAGATAAATGCAAGTACAAGTACACCGTGTGCCATACCTGCAATTTTAGTTGCTATTGGTATATCAAACATATATTTCATCGGCATTGCTATGAAAAGAAGTATAAGGAATGAAATCCCCTCTATTTTGTTAATGAGTTTAAACTTTTTTAATTCAGACATATTGTCTCCTATTTTAATTTTGAAGAGTATAACCAAAGATGTTTAACAAACAGAATTTTTAGGTTATAATAATTTGTAAATGTAAACTTAAACTATAAAAAGGAAGAATGATGGAAAATCAACCAGAAGAACAGAATAGAGATTATGATTTTGATATTATTGAGATGATAAAAGCAGGTTGGGCACGTATAGATGGTGTAAAAGGGCAGTTTATCGCAGCATTTGCTATCTATATAGCTGTGGCGATCATAGTACAAATGATTTTAGGACTCATCTTTCCACAAGGAAGTGCAGAAAATCCAAACTTATTAAATCAACAAATTGTTGGTATCTTGTCTTACCCAGTTATTATGCCTATTTTAGCAGGTATCGTGATGATGGCTATACACCATAGCCGTGGTGAAGAGGTTAACTTCAAGTCAGTCTTCAATTACTATCATCTTGTAGGTAAACTGGCTCTTGCAGGTGTACTTATCTATATTTTGACTATAGTTGGTTTCTTGTTACTCATACTTCCTGGTATTTATGTGAGTGTTGCGTATGCTTTCACTATACCACTCATCGTTGACAAAAACATGGATGTATGGGCAGCCATGGAACACTCAAGAAAAACAGTCACAAAGCACTGGTTTAAAGTGGCAGGTCTCATGGGATTATTGACGATTATCATGGTTATTAGTGCTATCCCACTAGGAGCTGGACTTGTGTGGACCTTGCCATTGATGTTTGTGACTTTATATGGTTTAGCATATCCTGTTATGTTTGAGGGTGACGAGTAACTGTTTACATGTGCAAATTTTTATGCTAAAATAACGTTTGAAGAGAGAATTTTACCTCTCTATGGTTATATCTATTGATGTATCGTAAGATAATCAATAAAATAGCGAGTATTAGGATAAGTTCATCCATAATATTCACCCACTCCCACAGCTAAGATTTAACTTGGGTTCAAACAGCAGTTCTTACCTCTTGTTTGAGTAAACAAGCTAGAACTGCATTAAAATCATACCACTCTTTTTACAATTGCTATAGAAATATTTCAAATTGATATATTTTCATTTTCTTCTAGTATTTTGTCTAAATGCTATTGCAAATTGATAAAATAAATATACGGTTATAATTCTAACAACCATAGCCCAAAATTCATGACCTTTATATAATTCATAATCTTTTTTAAACACATTTAGTGGATTAATTAATTCCATTGCTCTATTTGGTATATTTACTAAATGTCCAGTTTCACCACGTTATGGTCGCCTAGTTCAAGAAGTAAAAGTGATAGCTTAGCAGCATAGTAGTAAAATCTTTACAGCAAATAAGGATTTTAAAGAATGTCGCAAGTCTATCACTCTAAT
>Ga0256840_1004393_pt1 | contig 10606 bp, 7 predicted proteins | sample 355202metaG_FD_185969 | JGI IMG/M metagenome (GOLD analysis project Ga0256840, IMG submission 185969) | Hydrothermal vent microbial communities from Mid Atlantic Ridge, Atlantic Ocean - 355-202 | ecosystem: Environmental > Aquatic > Marine > Hydrothermal vents | place: Atlantic Ocean: Mid...
TACTACAAACATTTAATACTCTGGGATGAAGAAGATCTCGAAATTGTCGGTGCATATCGTATTGGAGAAGTCGCACAAATCATCAAAAACCGTGGAATGGAAGGCTTGTATACCTATAATCTGTGTGATTTCAGTGAACACTTTCAAGACTACTGCCATAACTCCGTAGAACTCGGACGCAGTTTCGTTCAACCGAAATACTGGGGTTCACGCGCACTGGACAACCTTTGGCAGGGTGTTGGTGCCTATCTTGCAAAAAATCCGCATATTATCTATACCTACGGAACTGTTACCATTAATGCAGATACACCCAAGCAGGCTGTTGCGGCACTTGTCTACTTTTACTCTTTGCATTTCTCCTGTGATACTGATATGATGAGTGCAAAAACACCCTACTTTATGACCTATGAGCAGAAACAGGAGTTTGATATGCTCTTTAAATACCGCTCATACAAAGAAGGCTTTGTTGTTTTAAAAAAATATCTTAAAGAGCTGGGAACAGCTGTGCCAACCCTGTTTAAACAATACGCAGAACTGTATGATGAGGGAGCCGTCCGTTTTTTCGATTTTAGCGTCAATGAGGGACTGCATGGTGTTGTTGAAGGCTTTATCATCGCAGACAATTCAAAAATGAAAGAAGCGAAAAGAAAACGCTACATTAAAAACTTCGAATCTGAAAAAATTTAATACTTTTTAGCTATAATTAGCCATTATTTTTAAAGGCTATTTAGAATGAATTTAGTAACAGGTTCTTCAACCGCACTGATAACTCCGTTTAAAAACGGAAAACTTGATGAACAGACCTATGCTGCGTTAATACAACGCCAAATAAACAACGGTATGAATGCAGTATGTCCTGTCGGAACAACAGGCGAGAGTGCCACACTGACACATGATGAGCACAAACGCTGTATAGAAATCGCTGTAGAAGTATGTAAAGGCACACAGACAAAAGTTTTGGCAGGAGCAGGTAGTAATGCAACACATGAAGCGATAGAGATTGCAAAACATGCGCAAAGCTGTGGCGTAGATGCTATTTTCTCGGTTTCTCCCTACTATAACAAGCCATCCCAGGAAGGTTTATACCAGCACTACAAAGCTATAGCGGAATCTGTAAGCGAACTCCCTTTTATGCTTTACAATGTTCCAGGACGTACCGGTGTAGATATTTCTGCTGATACAACTATCAGACTTTTTGATGATGTCAAAAATATTTATGGTATCAAAGAGGCAACGGGAAGTTTAGAACGTACAGTTGAACTGCTTTCACGCAGACCGGAGCTTAAAGTATTTTCGGGAGACGATGCGATTGATTATCCTATTTTGGCAAACGGCGGTGCAGGAATAACTTCTGTGACATCAAACCTTATGCCTGATTTAAAATCAGAACTCGTGCGCAAGGCACGCAGTGGTGATTTTGCCGGGGCAAAAGCTATCAATGACAGACTTTACCCTTTAAACAAAGTAATGTTTTGTGAAGCGAATCCAATTCCCGTCAAAGCTGCAATGTATATAGCAGGGCTCATAGAAACACTGGAATACAGACTCCCTCTTGTTGCACCAAGTAAAGAAAATATGAAAAAAATTGAAGAAGTAATGAAAAATTACGACATAAAAGGACTTTAGAACATGAAAGATAAAACTCTCTTTGTAAGCGGCGGAACACGCGGAATCGGAAAAGCAATTGTGTATGCTTTTGCAAAAGAAGGCTGCAATGTTGCTTTTACCTATGCATCAAGTGCCGATACAGCAAATGAAATCATTGCCGATGTTGAAGCAAAATATGGTGTGAAATGCCGTGCTTATAAACTTGACATCCTGGAGCCAAATACCTACAAAGATGTTTACAAAGAGTTTGATGAAGATTTTGACAGGCTGGACTTTTTTATATCCAATGCCATTATTTCAGGTCGTGCTGTTGTCGGTGGATTTGGACCGTTTATGCGTCTAAAACCAAAAGGTTTAAACAACATCTATACGGCAACAGTTGATGCTTTTGTTGTCGGTGCACAAGAAGCTGCCAAACGTATGGAAAAGATTGGCGGAGGAAGTATCATTTCAATGAGCTCTACAGGTAATCTTGTTTATACGCCAAACTATGCAGGACACGGTACAAACAAAGCTGCTGTTGAAGCTATGGTGAGATATGCTGCAGCAGAACTCGGAGAAAAAGGAATCAGAGTCAATGCCGTAAGCGGTGGACCTATTGATACCGATGCATTAAAAGCATTTCCAAATTATGAAGAGGTCAAAGCGGAAGTTGTCAGACGTTCACCACTTTCTCGTATGGGTGTTCCGGAAGACTTGACAGGAGCATGTAAATTTTTATGTTCGAATGAAGCCTCATGGCTCACAGGACAGACAATAGTAATAGACGGTGGAACTACTTTTCAGTAGAGTAGAAAGTATAAAAATTACTAGAGTGAAGTAGCGGTTCCAAAAGCCACACATTACTTTACCACTCTCGCCCGCACTGAAGTACAGGCTCCAGAATTTGTAAAAAGAGAAGAAGTTTTTTACAAACGGGCGTAGTTTACGCTTATGCAGGCATCAAGAGATGCTAATTCGTTTAAGGTAGTATCATTCACAGCATTATCTACCAAAATCACGGCAAGTGCTTCTGACTGCTCATTTCTTGCCAATGAAAAATCTGAAATATTGACATTGTTGTTTGCAAGAATGGTACCTACACTTCCAATTACACCCGGAACATCAGAGTTTTTAAACAGAACCATGTCACCCTTAAGCGGGAATTCAATATCAAAACCGTCTATAGCAACAATACGCTGCAATCCATCTTCAAAAATTGTAGCTGAAATTGCTGTTGTTCCTTCATTGGTCGTTATCTTCACTGTAATCAGGTTTTTATAGACTTTTGAATCTCCCAGATTAATTGCTTCAACTTCGATAGCTTTTTCTTTGGCAACAAAGTCTGCATTTACATAATTTATAGTTTCTGAACTGTGGCTTAATGCACCAACAGTTACGAAAGTTGCCAATGAATCAACATAGTTTGCAATCTCACCCTGTCCTTTTACCTTGATAGAAATAATCTTTGATTTGTTAATTTGAGACTCCAAGAAACCAATTTTCTGCCCCATCTCTAAAAACGGTTTCACAAAAGGAGGTATTTTACTCTCATCTATCGGAAGATTCATAGCATTAGGATAGGCTATGCCTTTTGCAGCGGCAATTGCATTTTGTGCAGCCTGTGTTCCAATATTATACTGAGACTCATAAGTATTTGCTCCCAAGTGTGGAGAAACTACAATATTGTCCAAATCAAGCAGTTTGTTGTTAATTGCAGGCTCTTTTACAAACACATCTATACCGGCAAAACGGATTTTACCGGACTTTAGACCATCGTAGAGTGCATCTTCATTATACAATCCGCCTCGAGCACAGTTAACAAGGACAACACCGTCTTTCATTTTTGCAATTTCTTCTTTGTCGATAATGTTGATTGTTTCCTGGTTTTTCGGTGTATGTATCGTTATAACATCACATGCCAAAATATCATCAAAATTTTTCGTATAGGTCATATCCAAATCAGTAACCTTGGAAGGCTCAATATAAGGATCATAAGCAACGATATCCATCTCAAATGCTTTTGCACGCTTTGCAACACGGGAACCTATATTTCCAAAACCGATAATACCGAGTTTTTTCCCTTTGAGTTCATATCCGTACCATTTTTCACGTTTCCAGATTCTTTGATTTTTCAAATGATCATGAGAGTATGGGAACATTCTCATACATGAAAGCATATGTGTCATTGTAAGTTCAACCGCTGCAATTGTATTGGCAGTAGGCACATTCATAACAATGATACCTTTCTTGGAGCATTCAGGAATATTTACATTATCAACACCGACACCTGCTCGAACTATTGCTTTCATATTTGTTGCATGTTCAATAAAGAATTCATCAACATCTGTGGAACTTCTTGTAATTGCAACATCGGCTTTTGGAATAATAGTTTCAACAAGCTCTTTTTTGTCAACATCTGCTGCCATAATAAAGTTAATATTTTCATCTTCTTCGAGCATTTTTAAGCCCGCTTCATGAATATGGTCACACACAACTACCGTATATTTTTGTACTCCGGGTGTATTTGTTTCATTGCTCATTTAATCTTCCTTTTTGTAAGGCACAAGAACAGCCTTGATTTTGTAATTTTTCAGTACTTCTACCAACTTATTTAATTTATCTACATTTTGTGAATAAATAAGTAAATCTATACCTTTAGCGTCTTTTTTTAAAAAATATTTTAATTTATGTCTTCTCAACTCTTCTTTTAGACAAAAAAGCTGATAAGGATCTACAAGTTTTGCTGACAATTTATAGGTAATAGTTTTAGTTATTTTTTCATTTAAATCAAGTGTAATGTAAACTTCATTAACAGGATAAAAATAACCAAGCCTCTCAGATTTTGAAAAATGATTCAGCCATAGTTTTTCTGGTTTTTTTGAGATTATTTCATTTTTTAAAACCAAAGGTTGTGTATCTATAATTTCATCCTGTGAATTTATAGATACTAAAAAAAAGACAATAAATACGGCTACCCCTAATGCTAAAAGCGGGGCAAACCATTTAATTATCTTTTGCATTTAAACAGCTGAGCTTATTTAAATTTATCTTTTATCAAGTCACCTAAAGAATGTGATTCAGTATCATTAATCTCTTCAAGCATTGCCTGATTTTTGATATAGTCTAATTTTTTAACAGATAAACGGATACGGTCACGACGAGTATCAATATTTGCAATTGCAGCTTCTATTTCCTGCCCTGGTTCTAACTCTTCTTTCACGAGCGGAGCCAAGTCTTCATCACGAATAAGTGCATCAACACCGTCTTCAAGTGATACAAACACACCGAAATCTTTAATGTCACGAATAGTACCTTTAACCACAGAGTTCACTTTGTGTGTTGTGGCAAATTTATCTATCGGTGATTCTAAAAGTGTTTTACGATTTAAAGATATTTTCTGGTCTTCTTTATTGATTTTGGCAATTTTCACTTCAACTTCTTCACCGGATTTTAAAACATCTTTTGCTTTTGTGTTTTTATCCCATGAGATATCCTGATTATGTAAAAGACCTTCAACACCGTCAATACGAACAAATGCACCAAAGTCAGTTAAAGATGTAATCGTACCTGTTACCACATCACCTTCATGATATTTTTTAACAAACTCATCAAATGGCTTTGGTAATAATCTTTTGAGTGAAACACGAAGTTTATGTGTTTTAGAATTGATTTCTATCACTTCAACATCAATTTCCTGTCCTACTTCTAAGTAATCATTTGGATTTTTAACATTTTTATTCCAAGTGATTTCTGAAATATGCAAGAATCCTTCAATGTCATTTCCAAGGTCAACAAATACACCGTATGCTTCGATATTTGAAACAGTTACAGTAATAGTGTCACCTTCATCCAATTCACTTTCAACTTCTGCCCAAGGATCGGGCTGAACAGCTTTAATAGATAAAGAGAGATGGCGCTTGTCTTTGTCATATGAGATAGCTTTCACAGTAACAACGTCACCCTCTTTGTAAAGTTTTGACGGATTAACCGGACCTTTATAAGAGATTTCATTGTAGTGTACCAAACCGTCAACACCACCGACATCTACAAACATACCATAGCTTGTGATTTTTTTGATAGTACCTTCAACGATGACATCTTCAGCCATTAGCTGGTCAATAATCTCTTTTTTCTTTTTACGCTCTTCGTTAAAAAGTTTGCGACGTGAAAGAATAATTGAGTTTTCAGCCGGATCAATTTTCACAACCTGCGCTTTGATTTTACGACCTACAACTTCATCGCTCTCTTTAAATGCTGCTAAAGAACGCGGCATAAAGAATGAAACTGCATCAGCCTCTACAACGTATCCACCACGATTTTTCTTCGTGATTATACCTTCAACAACCAGATCTTCAAAATCTTCTTTGTGTGCATCAATAAACTCAATAGTTTTTTCCTGCTCTAAAACTTTTTTATATGATATTTTAGGACGCTCATTATAGTATCCCATTTGCATAACTTTAATTTTATCACCGGTATTAAACTTCAATTCACCGTTTTCATCACGGATTTCATCAAGGCTCAATATACCCTCAAGTTTATCACCTACACTTACTAATGCTCTGTTCTCATCAGCCTGTATCTCTACCACTTCACCTTCTACGATGCGACTTGTTTCTTGCTTTTTTTCGCTTTCTGCGAACATCTCTGCAAAATTTTCTTCTTCTTCAAATGATTCGTTATCGAACGCCATTGCCTATCCTCTGTTACATAAAAATTGTCGTGATTATAACAAACTTATGATTAATTTATACTTTTTTTGATTGAATTGATGACATTTTGTATAATCCAGTCCGGAGTAGAGGCACCTGCGGTAACACCACAGTGCTTTTTACCATGAAACCATTGCGCATCTAACTCTTTTTCATCTTCAATATGATAGCTGTTTTGACAGTTTTCATAAGATATGTTGAAAAGCTGTTTGGTGTTTGATGAATTTTTCCCACCAATGATTATCATTACATCCGCTTCTTTGGAAAGTTTTCTAACAGCTTCCTGATTTTCAAATGTTGCATTGCAAATAGTATTAAAAACACGTACTTCTTTATGACGGGGAATCAAATAGTTGGCAACAGCCATATACTCTTCGACTTTTCTTGTAGTCTGGGCAATAAGCGCTATACGTTCATGAAATTTCATTGTTTCAAGTTCTTCAACACTTGTGACTACAGTTGCACCGTTTGTTGCATATGATTTTACCCCTTTGATTTCAGGATGGCTTTCATCACCAAAAATGACGACATCATACCCTTTCTCACTCATTTCCTGGGCAATTTCCTGGGGTTTTGTAACAAAAGGACAGGTGGCATCTACTACTTCAATGCCGTTTTGTTTAAGTTGTTCCAGTTCATTTTTTACTATACCGTGTGTTCTTACTATGGCTTTATCACCAGGTTTAAATGTTCTAAAGTCCTCAACAAGTCCCACTTTAAAATCTTTGTCTAATCTGGCTATCTCTTTCGAGTTGTGAATAAGCGGGCCATAGGTGGCAGCATTTGTATTTTCTTCTGCAATTTTAATGGCACGTTTTACACCAAAACAAAACCCATAGTTTTGGGCAAGTTCTATTTTCATTTTACAAACTCCACTTTAGTTATATTCTCCAAGAGTTCAAAAAAGTTTGGAAAAGAGGTGTTTATACAGTCTAAATCACTTACTTCCATTCCACACTTCAGCCCTGCAACAATAAAACTCATAGCGATTCTATGATCCCCATCACTTGCAACTTTCGCTTTTCGCAACTCCCCGCCAAAGATTTTATAGCCATCTTCATATTCATCAACTTCTATACCACAGGCGTGAAGACCTTCAACTACCGTAGAAATCCTGTCAGATTCCTTCACTCGTAACTCTTTTGCATTTTTTACAATACTTTCGCCCTCTGCACATGCCATAGCAATAGAGAGTGCCGGTAATTCATCTATAAGCCATGAGATTTTATCTTCAATAACTATGCCTTTTAGTGGCGCATATTTCACAGTTATATTGCCTACAGGTTCATATTTGTCATCTGTTAATTCATACGAGATATCTGTCCCCATCCGCTCTAATGCCTTAAAAGCTTCGATTCTTGTAGGATTTAATGTTACACCTTCAAGAACTATCTGTGAATCAGGTACAATTGCAGCAGCAACTGCAAAGAAAAAAGCAGAGGAAGGATCGGCCGGAACTCTGATTTTCAGTGGAGAAAGCAGTCCCTTTAATGGTGCAACAGTCGTCGTAAGCCCTTCTACCTTTATATCAGCACCCATACCTTTGAGCATTCTTTCTGTATGGTCGCGGGAGAGTTCGGGTTCTGTATATCTACACACACCGTCTGCCCGCAGGGCTGCCAGAATCATTGCACTTTTTACCTGAGCAGAAGCAATTTTGCTTTCATAATCAAAGGCTTTTAAAGAAGCACCACGAATTGAAAGCGGTGCCAAATCTCCATTTTTTCTTCCGTCAAGTTTTGCGCCAATGCTCATAAGCGGTGCTGTAACACGTTTCATCGGACGACGACGCAGATATTTATCTCCTGTTAAAACAAAATGTCCGTTAGCAGAACTCAAAAGCCCGCAAAAAAGACGCATACCTGTTCCGGAATTCCCACAGTCAAGTATTTCAAACGGCTCTTGTATGCCATTGGAAGATATTTTAATTATCTTACCGTCATCTTCAACTTTTGCACCGATATTTTTTACGATTTCCAGAGAGTTCATTGTATCTTCGGCTCGTAAAAAATTTTCTATCTCACTGACACCCTTACTCAGCATTGAAAACATGACACTACGGTGTGAAATAGACTTGTCAGGTGCAATTTTTGAAATTTTCAAAGAAAAACTCTCGGCAGGAGACACAACTACTTTACTCATCGTAATCCAATTCCAAGTTCTTTGTTGAGCGCATCGAGTATAGAATCCATTGCAGCAGTGATATCTTCTTCTTCCAAAGTTTTTTCATCAGACTGCAATACAAAACGCAGAGAAAGACTTATATTTTCACCCAATGATTCATCACTGTATTTGTCAACAGGATAAAAACGCACAAGCTCTTTGCGTGCATGTGTATCAATCACATTTTTCACTTTTTGATAAGACAACTCTTTTGGCATTATGATACTTAAATCCCTAAATGATGCCTGATACTTTGATGTATGTTTCGCTGTTTTGAGTGTATAGGGAACCTTTTGCAAATCAAGTTCACACATATATGTTGTTTGCAAATCATAGGCTTTTTCAACTTCCGGGTGTACTCTGAAAAGTTCTCCGATAACTGTACCCTCCATTACAACCTCTGCAGACTGGTAGATATGTGAAAGTGTATGTTTTGTTTTATATTCGCGTAATTCAATATCCCCGACAACATCAGCAATTTTTTGCACAAAAGAAGCAAAATCAACCTTTTTAGGCTTCCCGCTGTTTGCAAGATTTTCATTCTCTTTGTCTCCGCTGAAAATAAAAGACATTCTGTACGATTCTTCCCGAAGAGGTGTAAAAACAGAACCAATTTCAAAAAGTCTGACTGATGCATAGCCGTTTTTTACATTTGCAGATGCCGCTTTGAGTAAACCTGTCAAGAGTGTCGGACGCAGAGTATCTAGTGTCTGAACAATAGGATTGAGTAATTCCAACTCTTCTTTTGTTGTTTCAAAGCCATAAGACTCTAAAACTTTTTTCTCGTCAAAAACAAAATGAACAGATTCAAAAAATCCGCTCTGAGCACATCTGTGTCTAAAAACAGAGCGTTTTTTATACTCAAAATAGTTATCTTCAAGTCTGTTTTCTTCTTTCAAAAGAAACGGCTTTGAAGGAATGTTGTCAATTCCCACCATGCGTACTATCTCTTCTACAATATCCTGTTTGTTTACAATATCATGACGAAACTGCGGTATGGAAACAACAAACTTGTCAACTGAGGACTTAGAAACATCAAAACCCAGGTTTTTAAGAATTTTCGTTATAACGATTTTGTCAATATCTGCACCGATAATTGTATCAATTTCCTGTTTTGTCACAATCACATTTTTTTCTTTAAAAGAGGTAGATAATTCCAAACTACCACTAAAAGTTGATGAAACAGAGTTTGATTCTATCAAATCTATACAATAGGAAAGCCCACCGTTAAGCTCAGGTTCACTCCCGCGTGAAGTTTTATAGAACATCGGACCGGCTTCTATTTTTTTCTCAGCCATTTTTTTCGAGATAATATCAGGCGGAATATAACTCGCTTCCAAAAGAACAATTCCTTCATTCTTCGTTACTTTGGATTCATCTTTTTGAATAATCCCGACTATAGATGCAACTTTTCCCTCTTGCGTTTTAATACAGACATAACCGTTTTCATCCTCATCCAGAATGATTTTTGCCATCGGTTCATCATCTTTGGTAAAGAACTCATGTTTATAGGCTCGCAAAATCACACCTGTTGCATGGGTAACATAGAGTGTCATTGCTTCAACATCACATTTTCGGGACTCTTCAATCTGTCCAAGGCGAAGTTTCACAATAAAAGGGAGTCGTAATTCTTTTAAATCTATAGCTTTGTAACGCAGGTTGACATCCAAATCTTTTTCATGTGTCAAAGAGACAATGCGCCCTATTCCTCGTTTTTCGTCATTATCTGTTTGTTCGTACTCTTTAACAGGTCGATCAAAAGCAGCACTCAAATCTCTTGCAACTCCACGAATACTCAAACAGTCTCCACGGTTTGCTGTCAACTCTATTTCAATAAGATCATCATTAAAAACAAGGTTCTCACTTATTTCCTGGCCGAGTGTAAAGGTACCTATACTTTCATCAAGTTCCATAATGCCTTTGCCCAAATCAGGCAGTCCTATTTCAGATGCCGAACATATCATACCTTCGGAATCTACTCCCCGCAGTTTTACAGGTTTGATGGCAAGTCCGGAAGGCATTACCGCCCCAATCGTTGCTACAACTACATGTAAACCTGCACGTACATTTGAAGCACCGCACACTATCTGACGAGTACATGAACCTATATCTACTTGACAAATATTCAACTTGTCAGCATC